>PVMQ01000834.1_pt1 | contig 23781 bp, 26 predicted proteins | sample 1853411 | NCBI WGS metagenome assembly PVMQ01 (sample SAMN08533513, study PRJNA380276) | Human gut metagenome, whole genome shotgun sequencing project.
AGTTCTACCATATGCCGCTGGAAGCCATCCTCGGCATGTATCAGGCCATCCTGCCTTCTGCAGACAGCCTCATCAAGTGCCTTGTCATCTTCAATATGCCCTTTACGCTGGTCAAAGGCCTGCTGGATGCAGTGCTGTGCATGCTGATCTACAAGCCGCTGTCTCCCATCCTGCACGGCAGAAAGTAACTTGTTCTCCATTTTTTCTTCTTCTCAAATCGTATAACCACAGCAAAACTCCCCGGTCAGGTCCCGCAGTGCGGTTCCCGGCCGGGGAGCTGTTATTTAGAGGAAAATATATCCGCCAGCGGTCGATCAGGCTAATGCCCCTTTGTCCAGCCATCTGCCGCGTACCAGCCGCACAAGGAACAGTACACCGCGCATGGTCAGCTCAAAGCTCATGGCCATCCATACGCCCACCAGCCCAAAATGCGGAGCCAGCAGGGAAGCCAGCGTGAGCCGGATGCCCCACATGCTGACAAGGTTCAGCACAAAGCATCCCGTGCTGTCTCCGGCACCCTGCATGGCACCGCTGGCAACGATACTGGCACCGAACATCGGTTCGGCCAGTGCTTCAATGCGCAGTACCTGTGCGCCCAGCGCAATAACTGCCGCATCTGCGGTGAAAATACCCATCAGGTTTGGCGCAAAAATGTACATGCCAACACCGGTCAGCGCCATGATGCCTATGCCCATGCCGGTGCACAGCCAGGCAAAGTTTTTTGCCATATCCCGACGGTTTGCGCCCACGGCCTGCCCCACCAGTGCAAGGGATGCATCCTGAATGCCATAGCCTGCCATGTAGCACAGGCTTTCGGCGCTCACACCCAGACTGTTGGCAGCAATGGCGGTGGTGCCAAGGCCGGATACGATGCGGATGAGCAGCACCTGCGCCGAGGAAAGAACTGCACGCTCTGCGGCCAGCGGTGCGCCTACCTTCCACAGGTTTTGCAGGCAGGCTTTGGTAATGTGCCAGGAGCCGGGCTTGCGGATGCACAGCGGGCCGTCCCGCAGCAGCAGGATGGCAAGGGTCAGCACACCGCTGATAGCGGTAGCAAGGGCGGTGCCCAGTGCTGCGCCCGGTACCCCCCAGCCAAGGCCCCAGACGGTCATTGTGCGGCCAAACACCACCATCTCACGGGTGGGATTGATAAGGCAGAAGTTAAAGATCACATCCAGCACGCAGGTCAGCACGCTGATAAGGCCCGGTGTCAGGGCATCGCCGGAGGAACGCAGCATGGAAGAGTAGGTTCCCATGATCATCAAAAAGGGCAGGGAAGCCGACCAGATGGCAAAGTAGGCCGAAGCATCCGCCTGCAGGGAAGGGTCGGCGCCCAGCCATCCGGGCAGAAAACGGCTGATGCCAATGCCGAAGGCCGCAGCTGCAAGGCCCACCACAAGGTTGAAGATCATAGATTGGCGCAATACACCGCGTGCATCGTCCTGCCGGTCTGCACCCAGATACTGTGCCACCTGAATGGCAAAGGACATATATAGACCGGCCAGCATTCCATGCATGAGCCACGTGCTGGAACTGACGATGCCAATGGATGCCGTAGCAGATGCACCGATATGCCCCACCATGGCTGCGTCGATGTACTCCACCGCAGTTACCACGATCTGCTGCAGGATGGATGGGATGCTCAGTGTGAGCACCACCTGCATGGTGTGCCGCAGCGGCACCTGTTCGCCCCGGCGCATCTGCGCCGAAAGCTGCTCAAGAGAGATGGACATGAGTTCTCCTTTTATAGAAACAATAACTTTTTCGACAGACTGATATACTATTATAAGTGCGGTGCTGCAGAAAGTCAATCAAACGTGGATTTTTCTCCGGGAATGATTGATTTTTTATGGATAGCGTGATACACTTCTCTCACAAACATAAAAGAAAGAGGAACTTTGAATATGATCGAATTACTGCTTTCGGTCGTAGGACAGCGCGGTGTCGATGCTCTGGCATTCCTGCTGGCGTTTGCCCTTACGGCTTTGATGGACTCCGTTTTTCACGATAAGCTTCCGCACGACCATGGCCGCGAGTTTGCGGTGAACGGTGCGCTTTCCAAGGGTAAGGCCCGTGGTTCCGGCCTGATCTTCGTGCTGTGCATCGCACTGGTATCGCTGGCATTTCTGCCGTTCAAGGTGGAATACGTCATCTACACCATCCTGCTCATTGCATCCATGCTGTCCGGCTACTTTGACGATGCTGCTGAAACTGCATGGAATGAGTATAAAAAGGGTATCATTGATTTTGCCATTGCCATTGTTGCAGGTGTGACCTACCTCAACTTCAACGGCTGCGGTGTGAATTTCCTGCAGTGGAGTTTCACTCTGCCGTATGCTGTGTACCTGCTGCTGATCGTTATTCTGATCTGGACCAGCATCAATGTGGTCAACTGCACCGATGGCGTGGACGGCCTTTCGGCAAGTGTTGCAGTGGTGACCATCGGCACCTACCTGCTGGCCTATAAAACAGAGCTGGCCGAGTACGGCACCGCAGGCGTTGTGTTCATGGGTGCGCTGCTGGCCTATCTGTGGTCCAACGCAAAGCCGTCCAGCCTGCTGATGGGCGATGCCGGCAGCCGCGCAATGGGCTTCTTTATCGCAATGCTGTCCCTTAAGTGCGGCCATCCGTTTGCCTTCCTGCTGGCAGCCATCGTGTTCATCGTGGATGGCAGTCTGGGCATCCTGAAGATCAGCCTAAAGCGCTTTTTGCACATTTCCATCCTCAAGAACACCCGCACCCCTTTGCACGACCACGCCCGCAAGAATAAGGGCTGGAGCGACGAGCAGGTGGTGGCCCGCTGGCTGATCATGCAGTGTGTGGCTTCGGCTTTGCTGCTGCTCATTGTCCGCGGCTAAAATATAGCAATCAAAAAAGACGCTTGGTCTTGTCTGAATATGTTTTCCCGGCAGGGAAGCATACAGCAGTGTATCAAGCGTCCTTTATTTTATAGTTCTATCACATTCGTTACAGCCCGGCCTTTTTTGCTGCAGCCTGCACGACATGGCCCACCAGCACCGAGGTGGTCACAGTGCCCACACCGCCGGGTACCGGCGTGATGGCATCCACTACCAGCTCTGCTTCGCTGAACTTTACGTCACCGCACAGCTTGCCCTTTTCGTTCACATGGATGCCCACGTCTACCACGGTCTGGCCCTCACGCAGGCAGTCGGCACCCACGGCACCCATCTTGCCCATGGCCACTACTACCACATCTGCTTCCTTGCAGATGGCGGGCAGGTTCTGCGTGCGGGAATTGCAGATGGTCACGGTGGCGTTCTCGCGGTCCAGCATCATGGCTGCGGGCTTGCCTACCACAAGGCTGCGGCCCACTACGACAGCGCGCCTGCCGGAAAGCGGAATGTTGTAATACTTCAGGATTTCAAGGCAGGCCTGCGCGGTGCAGGGAGCATAGCCGAGATCGGTATTAGTGAACACACCGGCCAGAGAATCGTCCGTGATGCCGTCAATGTCCTTTTCCGGAGCCAGCGCCGCACGCACAGTGCGGTCATTGAACTGCTTGGGCAGCGGACGGAACAGCAGGCATCCGTGGATGGTATCCTCTGCGTTCACCTCGGCGATCACCTTCAGCAGATCGTCCTGCGAAGCATCGGCGGGCAGAAGAAACTGCTTTACCTCCACACCCACCTTGCCGCAGCGGGCGATCACGCCGCGCTCGTAGGAGAGGTCGTCCTCCCGCTCACCCACACGCACCACGGCCAGCGTGGGAGTGATGCCTTTTGCCTTGAGCTGCTCACACAGCGCCGCATTGCGTTCGTTCATAGCGGCTACAACGGGTGCGCCCTTCAAAATCGTTGCCATAATATTTTTCCTCACTTATTCCGCAATTTGTTCGTCACGGATGCAAAAACAGCGTCTGCCCGCGACACAAATTCATCCAGCAGTTTGTCTGTTTTTGCGTCCAACGCAGCAGCGCGCTCACGGTCTGCCATCAGCTTTGTGTTGATGAACACATTCAGGCTTGCGGCCTGCAAGGCTGCCTTGCACAGAGCGGCTGCACAGCCTGCGTCCGAGACGGCCATCACGCTGCCCTTGGCGGCGTATTCTTCCACCAGAGCAATGCCCTCGGCGCACTTTTCCATAATCTCAAGTGGCACGGCACAGGCGGCATCCAGCGCCTTTTCCAGCACGGCGGCTTTGTGTGCAGCCTGCTCTGGTGTGTCCTTGGGCAGGCCGTAGGCCGCAGCCAGCGGCGCAAAGGCATCGGCATCGGCCTGCACCAGCACCTCCAGCTCTTTGCGCAGGGCATCGGCCTTTGTGTTCAGGGCCTGAATGTCTGCTTCCACGGCGGCATATTTCTTTTTGCCGGTGGTCAGGTTGCCCACCATATTGCCCAGCGCTACACCGGCAGCACCCACCAGCGCCGCCGTTCCGCCGCCGCCCGGCGTGGGTGCTTTGCTGGCCAGCTCTGCGAGAAATTTCTCACAGCTCAGCTTAGTCATTTCCATTTGTAAATACCCCTCTCTGTTACATAGGCATCCAGCCGCTGGTCGTGCTCGTCTACGGCAGCATGTTCCACCCGCTGTGCCTCAAATGCAATGCCGATCTTCACCGCGTTTTTGCAGCGGGGAAGATACCGGTCGTAATAGCCCTTGCCCATGCCGACCCGGAAGCAGTCTGCATCAAAAGCCGTGCAGGGCACAAGGACCAGATCCAGCGCTTCCGGCAGCAGAATCTCCGACCGGCTCAGGATGGGGGTGCGGATGCCGTACTGTCCCATCTCCCAGCCGTCCGGGCCGGGCACAGCGGCTGTAAGGGAATACGCCTCGCCGCACACCGGATAGGCCAGCGTTTTGCCTTGCGCCTGCGCCTTTTCCGCAAGGGCAGAAAGGTCGGCTTCGGAACCAAACGCTGCGTATAGCAGGATGGTCTGCGCATTCTGCACGGCAGCCAGCTGCCAGAGGAATGCGCACAAAGCGGCATTTGCAGCCTTGCGTTCTTCCGGGCCGAGAGCCTTGCGTGCGGCACGGCCCGCTTTGCGCTGGGTCTGCTTTGCTTCACTGACCGTCACCAGAGAACACCTCGCTTCATCTGAAGGTTGACTGACTTGAAAAATATACAAAAACGACACTGCATTTTTATACAAGTATAATAAACACTTCAGACGAAAAAAGCAAGCCTTTTGGCAAAATGGAAGTTGAAGATTCTGCAGCTTTCTGCTATGATAAAAGAAAGCAATTCGGTTCGTGCGCGGAGCAGGGTGGCTTGAAGAGATCCAGAGATCCGGGGCTTTCTCCGGAAATTGAGAGGGGTAGAATATTATGTACAATGAAATGATGGACACCATCGGTCTGGTCAATACCGTTGATCCGGAGTTGGCCGCAGCCATGGATCGCGAGCTGAACCGTCAGCGCCAGAACATTGAACTGATCGCCAGTGAGAACATCGTCTCTCCCGCCGTCATGGCCGCAATGGGCAGCATCCTGACCAACAAGTACGCCGAGGGCCTGCCCGGCAAGCGCTACTATGGCGGCTGTGTCTATGTGGACGAGGTGGAGAACATTGCCATCGAGCGTGCCTGCAAGCTGTTCGGCGCAAAATATGCCAATGTTCAGCCCCACTCCGGTGCACAGGCCAATCTGGCAGTTTATTTTGCTCTGCTGGATCTGGGCGATACTGTCATGGGCATGGACCTGTCTCAGGGCGGCCATCTGACCCACGGTTCTCCGGTAAACATGTCCGGCAAGAACTATAACTTTGTCTCTTACGGTGTCAATGCCGACGGCGTGATCGACTATGCTGAGCTGGAAAAGCAGGTTAAGAAGGTGCGCCCCAAGCTGATCGTGGCCGGTGCGTCTGCATATCCCCGTGCCATCGATTTTGAGAAGATCGCTGAGATCGCCCACGGCTATGGTGCATATCTGATGGTGGATATGGCCCACATTGCCGGTCTGGTGGCAGGCGGCTATCACCAGAGTCCTGTGCCGTATGCTGATGTTGTTACCACCACCACCCACAAGACCCTGCGCGGCCCCCGCGGCGGTCTGATCCTGACCAACAATCCCATTCTTGCAAAGCGCATCAATTCTGCCGTGTTCCCCGGCACCCAGGGCGGCCCGCTGGAGCATGTGATCGCCGCAAAAGCTGTCTGCTTTGGTGAAGCACTGAAGCCGGAGTTCAAGGAATATGCCCGCAAGATCGTGGAGAATGCACAAGCTCTGGCAGTAGAGCTGCAGGCACGCGGTGTCAAGCTGGTGTCCGGCGGTACGGATAACCACCTCATGCTGATCGACCTGCGTGACGAGGAGTGCACCGGCAAGGAGCTGGAAGCACGTCTGGACAGCGTGCACATCACCGCCAATAAGAACACTGTCCCCGGCGAGACTCGCAGCCCGTTCGTGACTTCTGGCGTGCGTCTGGGCACCCCGGCTGTTACCACCCGCGGCATGGGCGTGGCCGAGATGAAGGTGATCGCCGACTGCATCGCCGATTGCATCTGGCACTACGACGAGAAGAAGGACGAGATCAGTGACCGTGTGCTGAAGCTGACCCGGGATTTCCCTCTGTATCAGTAAATATCGCATTGTTTGAAAGAGGAAGCGCCTTCGGGTGCTTCCTCTTCCTTTTTTGCTGGGTTTGTGTTACCATAAATGCAAAGACAAAAGGAGAAATGACCATGAAGCGTACAGGGCTGTTACATCTATATTACGGTGATGGCAAGGGCAAGACCACCGCTGCCATGGGCCTTGCTTTGCGGGCCATGGGCAGCGGGTGGTGATCCTGCAGTTCCTCAAAGGCGGCAAAAGCGGCGAGGTGCCGCTGCTGGAACAGCTGGGTGCAAAGGTGTACCGCGGCAAGGCAGGGCAGAAATTCGTGTTCCAGATGAACGAAGCGGAAAAGGAAGCCACCCGCCAGCTGCAGAATGCGAACCTCACAGCTGCCATGGCCGACCCTGCCGACCTGCTGATTTTGGACGAAGCAGGCAGCGCATGGGAACTGGATATGGTGGATAAAGCCCTGTTGCAAAAGGCTGTGCTGGAACGCCCGGCAGAGCAGGAATGCGTGCTTACTGCCCATGCTGCGCCGCAGTGGATGCTGGATGCCGCCGACTATGCCACGGAGATGAAGTGCCACCGCCACCCTTACCAGAGGGGAATTTCCGCCCGGAAAGGCATTGAATACTGACCACGGCAGCAGGATACCGGGTGCATGAGTGAAAAACGCAAAAACCGGGATGGGGTATTTTTCATCTTGCATTTAGCCCACTGGTGTGATATGATGAAGACAAGAAATCATGCGTGCATTTTCTGAGCAGACCCACCACAGAACAGGGAACCGCTCCGCACCGCTGCCGGGCAGTTCCCGACGGCGTTTTGTTTGAAACTGTGGTTAGCGCTTCCTAACAGATTCTGCGTCAACGGGCCGATGCGCGCAGAAGATCTGGAGGGGAATAAAATGATTGAAACGATCGTAAAAGTAGATGGTATGATGTGCGGCATGTGCGAGAGCCATGTCAACGAAGCCGTGCGCAAGGCCTTCCCGGAGGTAAAAAAGGTGTCGTCCTCGCAGGCAAAAGCCCAGACGGTGATCCACTCGGAACAGCCGCTGGACGAGCAGAAGCTGCGGGATGCCATCAATGCAACCGGCTATGAGGTCAAGGGCGTAAGCAGTGCACCTTACGAGAAAAAAGGCTTTTTCTCGTTTTTGAAAAAGTAAGCAAACCTTAACACACATAAGGGAGGCGTATCTGGATGAGGATTCTGGTTTACGGTGCGGGCGTTTTGGGCTGCGAGCTGGCCCATGTGCTGATGCAGAACAAAAAGAACGTTGTCACGCTGCTTGCGCGCGGAGAGTGGAAGGAAATGATCGACCAGAAGGGTTTGGTCATCCGCCACTGGGTGCAGCGCAAGACCACAACGGAACGGATCAAAACCGTGGACACTCTCGCCCCGGATGATTATTATGATCTCGTCTTTGTGGTCGTGCAGGCGAGCCAGCTGCCGGATGTGCTTCCTGTGCTCAAGGCCAACAAGAGCCAGTATTTTGTGTTTGTGGGCAACAACCCGCAGGCAAAGCAGGTGCTGGAATTCATGCAGCGCCCGGCGGATAAGATCGCATTCGGCTTTCAGGGCACGGCAGGCCGCCGTGAACACGACCATGTGGTCAGTGTGTACGCCAGTGCTGGCATGACGGTGGGCGGTGCCACAACTCCGCTTTCTGGCACCTTCCGAACCCGGCTCAAGACCGCCTTTGACGGTGCAAAATACAAGCTGACCTTCTATGGCGATATGGATGAATGGCTCAAGTGCCACATTGCATTCGTTCTGCCGGCGTGCTATGTGTGCTATGCCTGCAACGGCGATCTGCACCGGGCCACCAAGCAGCAGCGCGGCGCCATTCTGGATGCCGCCTATGAAGCCTGCCTGATGCTCAAGGATGCGGGCATCCCGGTGAATGATGCCAACAACACCGATAATTTCCAGCCCGGCACATCGGCCCGCCGTAAGATGGAAGCGATGGTGTTTACCATGACAAAAACACCGCTGGGCAGACTGTGCGTTTCGGATCACGCCATGCACGCAGTGTCCGAAATGAAGTATCTGGACGAAGCGTTCGATGCTCTGCGCAGGCAGACCGGCACGGCAATGCCCATGTGGGAAAAGCTGCGCAATGAAATGCCCTCGTGGGATAGCCTGCAGCAGAACCGGAAAGCAGCAAAATAAAACAAAAAAGAAGCAAAGGCACTGCCGCTCCTGTTTTGGGTGCGGCAGTGCCTTTTTGTTTGGGTCTCATTTATTCCAGAAGTCCTGCAGGGCAGCGGCCAGTTCTTCGCAGCTGCGCAGATAGCGGATATGCCGCCAGTGAGGAGGGAACAGCCGGATGTATTCCTGCTGGGCAAACCGGTCGTCCAGCAAAAGCACCGCACCTCTGTCTTCCGGCGTGCGGATCACGCGCCCTGCGGCCTGCAGTACCTTGTTCATGCCGGGATAGCGGTAGGCATAATCAAATCCAAAGCCGTTCTGTGCGTCATAATAACGGCGCAGCATTTCCTGCTGCGGATTTACCTGCGGCAGGCCCACACCCACAATGGCGCACCCGATCAGGCGGCTGCCTGCAAGATCAACTCCCTCACCAAAGATGCCGCCCATCACGCCAAAACCCAGAAGTGTTTCGGCCGGGTCCGGCACAAACTGAGCCAGAAATTCAGCCCGAGCGGCCTCATCCAGACGGCTTTCCTGCACAAGGGTGCGAATGCCCGGGTAACGTGCTGCAAAATCTTCGTGTACCTGCCGCAGATATGCGTAGCTTGGGAAAAAGGCAAAGTAGTTTCCCGTTCTGGCCTGCACCAGCCGGGCCAGTGCATCCGAAACTGCCTGCACGCTGGCTTCGCGGTCGCGGTAGCGGGTAGAAATATTCGGCAGGCAATACAGCCCCAGATTTTCAGCCGGGAAGGGACTGTCCAGTGCGACGGCACGTGCATCGCTGCAGCCCAGAACACTGCGGTAGAACGAGGGCGGAGCCAGTGTTGCACTGAACAGCGCTGCGCTGCGCCCTGCGGCAAGGCTGGCATCCACAAAAGGTGCCGGGTCCAGACACAGCAGCTGCAATTCAAGCTCTCTGCCGCGCGCGGTAAGCTGAGTGACAAAGTGGCTGTCGTATCGTTCGGCGGCACGGGCGATGTCCTGTACAGCAAAATAAAGCTCCAGCAACTGTGCATGTACTTCGGCATCCGGGTTCGCTTCCAGCCAGTCCTGCAAAGGTGCCTGTACGGCCCGCAGCGGACTGAGCAGGGCAGAGGGCGGCTCCTGCAAAAATACAGTACTGCCCTGTGCATACAGCGGTTCGGGCAGTTCCAGTGCGGGGGCAGTGTTTTCAGGCAAAAGACTGGTCTGTGCCGGGTCTGCGGCATCGGTCTGGCTGCTGTGCCGGGGTGCAAGCTGTATGCAGGCTTTCCGGGCTTCCAGCAGGGCTTTGTCTGCTTTGGTCAGAGCGGTCTTTAAAGCACTTTTACCCTTGCCCAATGCGCGTTTTGCCTCGGTCAGGCTGCTTTTACAAAAGCGTGCAGAATACATTGCTCTGGCTCTGTCGGGCAGATTATGTGCTTCATCGACCAAAAACAACCAGTCGCCGGAAGAATCAAAGAACCGCTTCAGGTGCACCACCGGATCGAACAGGTAATTGTAATCCCCAATGACCACATCGCACCACTCGCTCAGGTCTAGCCCCAGTTCAAAGGGACACACCGAAAAACGCTTTGCCGCCCCGGCCAGCGCTGCGCGGTCAAAGCTGCCGGTACCGTCCAGCAGAGCTGTCAGTGCATCCTTGATGCGGTCGTAGTAGCCGTTGGCGTAGGGACAAAGCTCCGGCAGGCAGGCGGGATGTCCCTCTGCGTCCGGATGCAGGCAGACCTTTTCCTTGGCGGTCAGCGTCACACTGCGCAGGGCAAGCTCTGGCTGGGCCGTATGCAGCCGGGTCAAGGCATCCTCGGCGGCAGTTTGGGTCGTGTTGCGGGCCGTGAGATAGAACAGCTTTTCTCCGTTGCCTTCGCCCATGGCTTTCAGCGCGGGGAAAAGCGCGCTCATGGTCTTGCCAATGCCGGTAGGAGCCTGACAGAACAGCCGCGTACCGCCCTTGCAGTCGGCGGTCTTGCCAGCGCGGCAGGCGCGGTAGATCTCGCCCGCCATAGCCCGCTGTCCGGGCCGGTACTGCGCAAACGGGAACTGCAGTGCCGCAAGGCTCTGAGTACGCTTTACATCCCACTCTATCCGGCGCTGCGCCCACGGAGCATACTGGCACAATAATTTGTCAAGAAATTCATCCAGCTCCTGCTGCGTAAAGCGGCGGATAAAGCGGATGATCTGATCGTTGTCTATCTGATAATAAGTCAGCCGGACGTTCAGTTCCGGCAGGCTTTGCTGTGCGGCATAAATGGCACCGTACACCATGCCCTGTGCCCAGTGGCAGGGGTTCATATCCTCAGTGATCTCTTCCGGCGGCACAGTGGTGGTCTTGATCTCATCAATGACTACCGTGCCAGTCTCATCGGTAAAAATGCCGTCAGCCCGGCCCTCAAGGGTAAAAGTGATGTCCTCTGCCTGCCGCTCTACGGAGAGAAATACCTCAGCCTGATAGCCGTCTCCGGCAGCTTTTTGCAATTTGCGGTGGATGTGGGCACCTTCCAGTGCACGGTCAAACCCCGTAAACCGGCTGTCAATGCTGCCGGTCCGCAGCAGAAATTCCACCAGCTGCCGGATGGGCAGATGAACCGTTGCCAAAGCATTTCACCTCCGCTTTTGGGATACACTGACGAACCGGTAATTTCTCTTCAGACACGATTCGGACCATTCCATCGCCCGCCCTATTGCCTCACGGCAACAGGGCCCCACCCCAGCGGACGGTCTTCAGAAAAGCTCCCGGTTCGTCGACACAAACTGATTATTTCAGGCCGAACATCTCCATGCATTCTGCTGCCGCTTCATCCACTTTGCCAAAATCCACCGCTGCACGGTAATAGGTCTCCAACTCATCGTGGCAACTCTTGGCCTGCGCCATCAGGGCACTGGCCTGTTCCAGCAGTTCGGCGGCAGCACGCTCGTTAAAGCGCAGCCGTGCCCGGTACGCTGCCAGATTTTCCCTGTCAAGGAAGCGGGTGCACCGCACAGCCTGCACACTGGGCAGATGCACCGGATGCCAGCGATTATCCGTCAGGAAGGCAAGCTTCAGCTCCGGAATCAGGATATGGTCGATCTTATCCTCCGGGTGCATGGCGCATGGACAGGTAATAATGTGGTAGCCCCGCGTCAGGGCTTCGGCACGGATCAGCTCCAGCAGCAGGCGGGACACCGCGCCGTAGTCATCCCGGAACACGATGAACTTATCCGCCAATGCCTGTGCAGTGCCCTGATAAAACATTTCACCCTTGGGGGTGACGGCGGAAAGCAGGCGCAGCTCTTCGCTGCCAATGCCTTCCGTGCGCGGCATCACCCGGGTGCACAGCCGTTTGACATAACGGCGCACCTTGTCGAAATTGGCGCTGCAGGCTTCGGCGCGGCGGCTGTCCAGCAAAAGGCTGCCTGCCGATGCAATATATCGTGCAGCGCGGCTGCGCAGCAGAGCGTTGCGGGCAAACAGCGCCTTGACCTCATCGGTGCACTGGTGCAGCTTTTCTGCATCGATGGTGTGGTACAAACTCACCACCACTTCGTCCGCACCGGGAGCATCCGGCTCCACCACATGGGGCGCAGTGGCATCCACGATGGCCCTGTGCTGCCCGGGCAGGATCACGCCGTCCAGACTGTCCGGGTCGCTGGCACAGTGGATGCGCTGCGTCAGTTCGCCGCGCTGTTCGGCAGCACGGGCAAGCCGCTTCATCAGGGTGGATTTGCCGCAGCCCGGCCCGCTTTTGATCAGGTACATCTGCATACCGGGTTCGTGGCGCAGCGGTTCAAAATAGCCCTTGAAACCGGCAGGCGTTGTGGCACCCAGAAAGAAATCAATGGAATCATGTCGTGCAGTTTCCATAATCGAACACCTCTCTTTTTGTTTTAGAGTATGCAAAAGGAAGGTGTTTGGTTCTTGCAGCGGGAATGATTCAGTCTTTATGATAGGTGTGTTTGCACACCGTTTCAATGTTGTCCCGCAGGGCAGTAAAATCAGCAAAGGCTGCAGGCTTGTTCTGCGGGCTGCGCAGCAGAGCGGCGGGGTGGAAGGTACCCATGAACAGGATGCCGCCCTTTTCGTACAGCTGGCCATGCTCCTTGGTCACGGAGAAATCCTTTCGGATCATCCGCTGGGCGGCAATGCGGCCAAGGCAGACCACGATCTTTGGCTTCAGCAGGCGGAACTGCTCCCGCAGCCAGGGCATACAGGCTTCGCTCTCAGCAGGCTGGGGGTCACGGTTCTGCGGCGGGCGGCACTTGACGATGTTTGCAATATAGCAGTTCTTCGTGCGGTCAAGGTCGATGGCAAACAGATATTTGTCCAGCAGCTGGCCGCTGCGCCCCACAAAGGGCAGACCCTGCTCATCCTCATTCTGGCCGGGGCCTTCGCCCACAAACAGAACTTCGGCATCTTCCACACCCTGACCGAACACCACATTGGTGCGGGTCTTGCACAGCTCGCAGCGGGTGCAGGCAAGACAGCTTGATCTTAATGTTTCCCAATCCATGGCAGCTTGATCTCCTCTTGAAACGGTATGATACTTAATTCACAAATCGGAACAGCTTTTCTCCTAAAATAATAGTACAAAATCTAGGATGGTACGATGCATTGCATGAAGTGACGAATCCACTCAATGCCTCTTTTAGTATACGACTTTTCGGCAACATCATCAATACAGTGGCCGACAATCTTTTTAATGACATGCTCATCCATACCGGCTTTCTTTGCCGTGGTGACGAACTGAACACGACCATCATGAGGACGATGCCGGGGGGGACAAGGCCTAAAGCATTCACGACGAATGCGTTGCCCTTTCTGTGTGTTTTGGCTGGTGACTTAACGATACCATAGGACGATTCACTCGTCATGAATGCGTAGAAATCACGCGATAATACGTTGTTTTATCAAAAGAATAAACAAAGAGTATCTCCACATGTTGATTTTAAATCAATCTGCAGCGATGACTGAAAACGATTACACGTGCGGATTTCAAAGCACTTATACAAATTGTATCCGCTTTCTCTTTGCAGAGCGCGGCTGGATGTGTTATAATCAAAATAGTTTTCTGCGATGCATTTTCAGGCGGTAGTGCCGGACGGCAGCGCGGGAGAAACCGGATAGCGGGAGAGTGGAACTTTTGGAGTTGGAACAGGCAAAAAAGCGCGTGGAAGAATTGCGCGCTGTGATCGAGAAAAACAATCGGCTTTACTATGACCAGGATGCCCCGGAGCTTGAAGATTTTGAGTATGATGCTCTGACCCGGGAACTGAAAGAATTGGAAGCGCAGTTTCCGCAGCTGGTCACGGCATCATCGCCTACCCAGAAGGTAGGCGGCACGGCCAGCAGCAAGCTGCCCAAGGTGACCCATGCGGTAAAAATGGAAAGCCTGCTGGATGCATTTTCGTATGATGAGCTGCGGGATTTTGACCGCCGCGTGCGGGAAGCCGGCATAGAGCCGGAGTATGTGGTGGAGATCAAGATCGATGGCCTTTCCTGCAGTCTGGAATACGAAAACGGTGAGCTGGTTCGTGCCTCTACCCGCGGCGATGGCGTGGTGGGCGAGGATGTGACTGCCAATGTCCGCGCCATCCGCAGCATTCCCAAAAAGTTGAAGGATGCACCGGAATTTCTGGAAGTGCGCGGTGAGGTATATATGCCGCATGGCGCGTTCCAGAAGCTGTGTGCAGAGCAGGAGCTGCAGGGCGCAGCGCCCTTTAAAAATCCGCGCAATGCGGCTGCCGGTTCGCTGCGCCAGAAGGATGCAAAGATCACCGGAAGCCGGGGCCTTTCTATCTTTGTTTTCAATGTGCAGCAGATCCGCGGCAAAACGCTTACCAAACATGCCGAAAGCCTGGATTACCTCAAGAGCCTTGGCCTGCCGGTCTCGCCGCGCTATCATATCGTGCATGACATTGAGCAGGCCATTGCTGAGATCGAGCAGATCGGTCAGAACCGTGCCAAACTGGATTTTGATATGGATGGTGCAGTGATCAAGGTGAACGATTTTGCACAGCGCGATTTGATGGGTTCCACCAACAAATTCCCACGCTGGGCAATTGCGTTTAAGTATCCGCCAGAGGTAAAGGAGACAACGCTGCGCAGCATTGAGGTCGCAGTTGGCCGCACCGGTGTTCTTACCCCGACGGCCTGCTTTGACCCTGTCTTTCTGGCGGGTACTACCGTTGCCCGCGCGACCCTGCACAATGAGGATTTTATCCATCAGTTCGGCCTTTGCATCGGCGATACCATTCAGGTGCGCAAGGCGGGTGATATCATCCCGGAGGTGATCGGTGTTACCCATCACGCAGAGGATGCACAGCCCTATGAGATGCCCACGGTCTGCCCCTCCTGCGGTGCGCCAGTCGTTCATCTGGAGGATGAAGCAGCTCTGCGCTGTGTTAACCCCGAGTGCCCGGCACAGGCACTGCGCAATATCATCCATTTTGCTTCCCGCGATGCAATGGATATCGAGGGCCTTGGCACAGCAGTTGCCACCCAGCTGGTGGAGAAGGACATGGTGCACTCCGCAGCGGATATCTACACGCTGACACGGGAACAGCTGCTGACGCTGGATAAGTTCAAGGAAAAGAGCGCCGATAACCTGCTGAACGCCATCGAGGCTTCCAAGCAGAACAATCTGGATAAGCTCCTGTTCGGCTTTGGCATCCGCAACATTGGCGATAAAGCTGCGGCCCTGCTGGCAGAGCATTTCGGTACGCTGCAGGCTGTCCGGGAAGCAAGTGCAGAGCAGATCAGCGAGATCGATGGGTTTGGCGGCGTAATGGCGCAGAGCGTCGTGGAATTCTTTGCAAAAGAGGGAACGACCGACCTTGTCCATCGTCTGGCCGATGCCGGATTGAATATGCAGTGGAAGGGCGAACCGAAGGGCGATAAGCTGGCAGGGAAAACGCTGGTGGTCACCGGCACGCTGGAAACTCTTTCCCGCAATGAGGCGGAAGCACTGATCGTGAAAAACGGTGGTAAGGCCAGCGGATATGTTTCAAAGAAAACGGCCTATGTTGTGGCAGGCACGGCAGCAGGCTCCAAACTGACCAAGGCGCAGGCGCTTGGCATCCCGGTGCTGACCGAGGCAGAATTTCTGGCAATGATCAGCGACGAAAACACCTGATAAAACCGCTCCAATGGATATCCTCGCAGTTTTGTGCTGCGGGGATATTTTTATGTCCGCAGGTTCTATCCGGCAGGGACAGGCATATACTCATAGCAGGCAATGAGCCTGAAAAAGGAGAGGACAGTGTGGATGAGTATTATCGGGCGATACGCCTGCTTCCCTCATGGCTGGCCGGGCCATTGGTACAGCTGCCAGCACAGACGGCAGCGCAGATCCATGAACTTCGGTTCCGGACAGGCTGTGGTGTTTTTGTTACACTGTCGGGTCGGCAGCTCCCGCTGCAGGACCTGCCGGAGTGCCCGCTGCAGCTGAGGGAGTGTGTATTGGATCAGTTTCAGATCGAAGAGATCTTTCACACCCTGTGCGGCGGCGCGGTACATGCACACCAGACGGAGCTTGCGCATGGATTTCTGACCACACCCTCCGGCTGCCGGGTGGGTGTGGCAGGACGCTATGTGGATCGCGACGGCCAGACGGTTCTGCAGCAGGTGCAGGGGTTGAACCTGCGCATTGCAAGGGCGGTTCCGGTACAGCTGCCGGACGAACTTCTGGATGCTTTTGGTCGGCGAGCCGGACAGCGGCAAGACGACGCTGCTTCGTCAGATCGCACGAGAACTGGCCGGGATGCAGCGGCGAGCCTGCGTGGTGGACGAGCGCTGCGAGATCTTTCCGCCGGGTGATTCCGAGAAGATGCCGCCGCTGGATCTGCTGTCCGGCATCCCTAAGGAACGGGCTGTGCAGATGGCACTGCGCACGCTTTCGCCGCAGGTTATTTTGCTGGACGAGCTTGGCACGCTTGCCGAAACTGCAGCGCTGGAACAGGGCTTTTACAGCGGGGTGGACTTTGTTGCAAGCGTCCATGCCGCAAGCGTAGAAGAAGCCGCCCGGCGGCCGCAGGTGCAGGCACTGCAGCGGCATGGAATGCTGCGTGTATTTGTACTGCTGCACGGCTTCACAGCGCCGGGAAAAGTCCGGCAGGTCTGCACGGTATGATGCGGCTTTTTCATTGGGCAGCGGCTGCACTGCTCCTGCTGTGCGGGTGGCTGACCGGTTCGGCATTTCAGGTCAGAACAGAGCAGCATATCCTGCAGCTGCAGCGCACCGTGGAGCTGCTGCAGCGCATCCGGCAGGAGATCGCTTACCGCAGGCTGGATCTGGAACAGCTGCAGCGGTGTCTCGTGCAGGAAAAGCTGCTGGAAAGCGATGAAGCACAAAAACTGCAGGAAATTCCGGTACCGGAAAGATTTGATGATGCGGAACGCCTTTGCTTTGAGCAGTGCTTTGCCGGCTTTGGCCAAAGCGAAGCGGCGCAGGAATGCGAACGACTGGATTATTACTCTGCCCGTTTTGAAGCATTCCTGCACCAGGCGCAGCAGAAAGCGGCATCCGGTCAGGGCTTACCGTGCAGGCTTGGCCTTGCAGCCGGCGCGGTGGCAGCACTGATTCTTTTGTAGTGGCAGGAGGACGAAAACTTGGAGATCGACCTTGTGTTCAAAATTGCAGCGATCGGTATTATCGTGGCCGTCCTGAACCAGCTGCTGATCCGTTCCGGCCGGGAGGATCAGGCCATGATGACGACCCTTGCGGGTCTTGTGGTAGTGCTTTCCATCCTTGTCAAGCAGATCAGCGCACTGTTCGTTACCATCAAGTCGCTGTTTGCACTATGAGTACATCTTTTTCCATTCTGGGGGCAGTGGTCGTCTTTGCAGCGGCGCAGCTTCTGCTGCGGAAGGATGCACCGGCCTATGCGTTTCTGCTGTCCGTTGGCGCAGCATTGTTTGTGCTGCTGCAGCTTGGAGCGGCGGTGCAGGAGCTGCTTCGGAATGTACTGGCTTTCAGCCGCCGGGTGGACGGGCCTGCATTTGCCTGCCTGCTGCGCTGTGCCGGAATTTTGCTGTTGACCGATTACGCGCGGACCCTGTGTGAAGAAGCTGGTGCGGATACTCTGGCATGGTGCGCCGGGTTTGCGGGCCGATGTTTGGTTCTGGCGGCAGCATTTCCTCTGCTGGAAGAGATCTGCCAGAAAATCTGGGGGCTTGCCGCATGATAAAAAAATTCCTGCAAAAAGCGGCAGCGTTTGTATTGTGCACCGTATGCTTTCTGGCTTTTGCACCTGATGCGGCTGCGGCACAGCTGCAGGGCCTGCCCGGACAGGAGCTTTGGCAGCCTTATCTGGAAAAAGCTCCGCAAAGCGCAGAGTCCTTTGCCAAAGATCCGCTCAAATCTCTGCTCGTGCTCCTGCCGGGATCACCGGCAGAGATGATCCGGCAGATGGCACACTGCTATGCGGATGTTCTGCTGTTTTTACTGTTGCTGATCGTGCTTTCATTTCTGGTGGGAGGAGCAGCCGACAGCGCCTTGTTGGAACTGGCTGCGGCTGTGGGCTGCGGCACTCTTTTGTGGGGAGATCTGATCAGCCTTGCACAGCTGATCTGTGAGCGGATGGAGGGGTGGAAAAACTACCTTCTGGGTTTTCTTCCGGTGTACAGCGGTGTGCTCGCTGCCGGTGGAGAGGTAAATGCCAGCACAGCGGCAAGCGGTCTGCTGCTGACCGGGCTGTGCTTTCTGGCACAGGGTACGGTGCTTGTGGTCAGTCCGCTGCTGCAGAGCTACCTTGCGGTAAGCATGGCGTGCTGCATCAGCACCCAGCAGGGGCTTTCGGAAACGTGCCGTGTCATGGGCGCGTTGCTGCGCAGGGGGCTTGTCTGGGCTGGGCGGATTTTTGCAGTGCTGTTAGGGCTGCAAAGAGCGGTAACGGTTCAGCTGGACCGTTCTGCACTGCGGTTGGGCCAGCTGCTTACCGGCGGCGTGCCGGTGATCGGGCAGGCTCTGAGCGATACGGCAGAAGTATTTCTTGCCGGGATGCAGCTGCTCAAAAGCAGTCTGGGGTTTGCGGCACTTGCCGTGATCGGGGCCGAATTTCTGCCACTGTATCTGCAGCTTCTGCTCCATTTGCTATTCCTTGCAGGATGCAGGCTTCTGTGCGGCCTTGCGGAGAACCGGCGCTGTCAGGCGCTGTTTGACTGCATGGCCGAAGCGGTAAAATGCATGGCAGCAGTAACGGCACTGTTTTTTGAACTGCTGACGGTAGGCGTGGGGCTTCTGATGATGACGGGAGGCGGATAGGAAATGCACGCATTTCAGACGGCGGCATCGGCGTTCTGCATTGCCTGTATCTGTGCGGAGATCACGACGCTGCTGGCGGGCGCAGGCTGGGCGGGCAGATGCATAAAAGCCGTTGCCGGGCTATATATTCTAGTGATCCTGTTCCGGCTGGCCCCGCAGATGAAGCTGGAACTGAAAAGTGCAGCGGCGGCTGCTCCGGCAGCGGTCAGCATCCAGAGTACGGAGACATCGCTCTTGCAGGGAACGCAGGAACGGCTGGAAGCGGATCTTTGCGCAGAGTGTGAGCGGCGCTTTGGTACAAAGGTGAAACTGGAGATCACACTGACCCGGACAGAACAGACCGTTCGGGCAGAAAAGGTGCTTGTGATCCTCCCGGCGGCGTGCACATCCGCAGAGCAGAGCCGGATCGCGGCATATCTGCAGCAGGAGCTTGGCATGGCACCGATACTTGAAGTACAGGAGGACACCGAATGAAAGAAGCAGGGGGCATTTCGTTCGGAGATTCCGTGAAAGATTTTGCCCGGAAATGCAAAGGGAAACAGGGCAGAGCAAGGCTTGCTGCTGCAGTAGGCGTTCTGGCAATGCTGCTGATCCTGCTGTCGGAACTTTTTCCGCAGAACACGGCAGCGGGCAGCACAAAAAACACAAAGCCTGTCCAGAGCAGCACGGAATATCAGGCACAGCTGGAGAACCGGCTGGAACATCTGATCTCACAGATGAGCGGTGCGGGCAAAACGACCGTGATGGTCACGCTGGAGACTGGGGAAGAAGCCATTTATGCGCTGGATACACAGTCCGGAGAAATGCAGTCCCAGCAGACCCATGTTCTGCTGGAAGATGGTTCAGCCCTGACCGAAACGGTATGTCTGCCGCAGGTGTGCGGTGTGGCCGTGCTGTGCGAGGGCGGCGGAGACATCCGCGTTGCTGCCCGGATCACCGAACTGGTAAGCGCACTGCTGGATCTGCCATCCAACCGCATTTGTGTGGAACAGCGCAAGGGCTGAGACCCTGCAGCTTTTATAAGGAGGAACGATTTATGAGAGCACTTTCCAGAAATACCCGCAGGGCCACAGCTGTTACATTGGCTGCCGCACTGGTGATCGCCGTATACTTGAACTGGCAGTACGCCCGCAGCGATGTGCCCACGGAACTGCCGGACAATGCTGCAATGGTCGCGGCAGAGGCTGAGGATGTCCCGGTACAGGCGCAGACGGTTCTGGATGAGCTGCCCACAGAGGCCGAAGCGGTGTCCAGCGCCAACAAAAACTATGGTGAAGCGCAGCTTGTAAGCGTTGCCAGTGACAGCGGTGCAAAGTTTTTTGAGCAGGCTCGGCTTAAGCGGCAGAAGGCCCACGATGAGGCGATGGATTCCATCAAGAAAACGATGAAATCCTCGTCGCTTTCCGCAGAGGAAAAGAAGGAATATACCGCCCAGATGACCGCAAATCTGGAAGATCTGAATGCGGAGAATGAGATTGAAACGCTGATCAAAGCCAAAGGTTTTGCAGACTGCCTGTGCTTTTTGCAGTCCGGCCGGGCAGACCTTACCGTGATGACCTCCGGTGAACCGCTCACAGCGGCACAGGTGGCACAGATCCGGGATGTGGTGCTGAACAAAAGCACTGTGACTGCCCAGAACATCACAGTGGTGGAGGTCAAATAAGAAGGTGCGGCAGAGTTTTCCGAAACAAGTATTGAAATCGCACCCGCTTTGATGGTATAATAACTCTATCAATAAAGAATGATGTTGTCCTGCGTATGGCATTGATCGTTTCAGGCAGGACCATTTCAAACAAGAAAAAGCAGGCTGTGCCCGCTTTTGAATGGAGGACAACACAATGGATTTTCAGAATACAGATCTTCGGGGCTGCAGCCTTCAGATCTCCACCGAAGTCATTGGCAAGATCGCACGCTGCGCAGCATTGGAAATTGACGGCGTTGCCGAGGTTTCCTGCGGCAGACAAAATAAAAAGCTCAAGGATCTGCTGGAAGCATCCAGCATCCAGTCTCCGGTCGTGGTGGAAATGCGGGATGGTACCGCAAACATCACTCTGAACCTGATGATGGGCTTTGGCGCACGCATTCCTGCTGTGGCCGAAAAGGTGCAGGAAAACGTGAAGAACGCTGTGCAGAACATGACCAATGTCACTGTGAGCCGCGTCAATCTGGTGATCGCCGGCCTTGCAGAAACCACTGCAGCAGAGAAGTAAAATAAAATTCAGAATTGGAAGCCGATCCTCTCTGTGCTCTGGCCGGAGAGGCTTCGTGCTGCGAGAGGAACATTATGGAAAATATTTTGCCCCGTAGAGAAGCACGCGAAAATGCATTTTTGCTGGCATTTTCGCAGACCTTTGGTGATATCCCGCTGGCAGAGGCCATTACCAGCCATGAAGAAAACGATGAAGAGCACCCTGTGGATGGTTTCAGCAAGCATCTGCTGAACGCATACTACGATCATTCTGCCGAGGTGGATGATGAGATCCGTGCACATCTGCGCAACTGGACCATGGAGCGCCTGCCTCGTGTCAGCCTGACCATCCTGCGTCTGGCAGTTGCCGAGATGCTGTTTGGCGGCGAGAATAAGCCCGGTGTTGCCATCAACGAGGCGGTAGAACTGACGAAAAAGTATGGTGCGGACGAAGATTACCAGTTCGTGAACGGTCTGCTTGGCGCAGTGGCCCGGGATCACGGTCTGGATGCGGAGCAGGCCGAACAGTGAGCCGTTATACGCTTGGCATTGATACAAGCAACTATGCAACCTCTCTGGCAGTGTTTGATACAGCTGGAGAGGTTGTTTGCGCAAAGAAGCGCTTTTTGCCGGTAAAAGCGGGCCAGCTGGGCCTGCGGCAAAGCGATGCATTGTTTCATCATACGGTCGCGCTGCCGGAGATGATGCAGGAACTGGCGCAGGAATTTGATCTGACGCAGATCGATGCTGTGGGCGTATCGCAAAAGCCCCGCCCGGTAGAAGGCAGCTATATGCCTTGCTTTCTTGCAGGTGTCAATGCTGCAACGGCCTTTGCACATGCAAAAGGGATCCCACTTGTGCTGACGACCCATCAGCAGGGTCACGCTGCCGCAGCGCTGTTTGCAGCTAAGGGGGAACAGCTGTTTGCTGAAAAAGTTCTGCTGTTCCATATTTCCGGCGGCACCACGGACCTGCTGCTCTGCGATCAGGTGCGCCGGATCACAACGCTTGGCACCAGCACAGACCTTTATGCCGGACAGGCTGTGGACCGTGTGGGGGTCAGGCTTGGCTTTGGCTTCCCGGCGGGTGCCGAGGTTTCCCGTCTGGCTGCACAGTGCACTGAGGAGATCAAGCCAAAATCCAGCGTGAAGGGGATGCAGCCTTTCCGGGCTGGAAAACCAGTGCAATGCCCTGCTTGCCGCAGGCAAAACGCCGGAATATGTGTGCAAGTACTGCCTGCTCTGTGTGGCGGATACAGTGGTAAAAATGACCAAAGCTGCACAGAAGGAATACCCCGGCCTGCCGGTGGTATGTGCTGGCGGAGTGATGAGCAGCGATATCATCCGTGCATGGGTGCAGAAACGTCTGCCGCAGGTCTACTTTGTGCCGGGACAGTATTCCAGCGATAATGCCATCGGTGTTTCGATCCTGGCAGCGCGGGAGGCCGGATTATGGCTGAAGTGATTACCGTTTCAGCACTCAACCGTTATGTAAAAACGCTGCTGGATGCCAACGATGCTTTGTTTGACCTTGCCCTGCGCGGCGAGATCGCAAATTTTGTACAGAATGCGCGCAGCGGGCACTGCTATTTTTCTCTGCGGGATGATGTCTGCAGCGTCAAAGCGGTAATGTTCCGCACTGATGCACGCCGCCTTGCTTTCCGCCCGGAAGAGGGAATGCGTGTAGTCGTGCGCTGCCGCGCTACCCTTTATGAGCGCGACGGCGCATTTCAGCTGTACGTGAACGATATGTTCCCGGATGGCATTGGTGCCGCACAGCTGGCGTTGGAACAGCTCAAGGCGAAACTGGAGCAGGAGGGCCTGTTTGCACCGGAGCACAAAAAGCCGCTGCCGGAATTTCCTAAATGCATCGGTGTTGTTACCAGCAAGACGGGAGCTGCCCTGCAGGACATCCGCAATGTGCTCACACGGCGCTGGCCATCGGTACGGCTGCTGCTGTGTCCGGTGACAGTGCAGGGGTTTGAAGCCGCGCAGCAGGTGGCCGATGCCATCAAAAAGCTGGATCAGCGCAAAGAGGTGGACGAGATCATCGTTGCACGCGGAGGCGGCAGCCGGGAAGACCTGTGGGTCTTTAACGCAGAGATGATCGCCCGGGCTGCATACCGCTGCAAAAAACCACTGATCAGCGCAATCGGCCACGAGATCGACTATACTATTCTGGATTTTGTGGCAGACTGCCGTGCCCCCACACCTTCGGCTGCAGCAGAGCTGGCCGTACCGGATCGGGCAGAGCAGGAACGGATATTGCTGGATTTGCAGCAAAATATTCGCAAAAATATGCAAAAACGTTTTGATTTATGCTATAATGGTCTGGAACAATACAACTTTGTGTTGGAGCAGGGCCTTGCACGCCGAAACTGGCAAAAAAGTCAGGGTCAGCTGCAGCAGGTGCAGGATGCCATCCGTCAGCAGATGCAGAAACGCCTGCATTCTGCAGAATTACAGCTGGGTCATGCGGCAGCACTTACTGGTTCGCTGGATCCATACAAGGTGCTGGCGCGCGGCTACACGATGGTCACAGCAGCCAACGGTACTATTTTAAATGCAGATGATCTGCAGCCGGAAAAAACAATCTATGTTCGCAGCGCTTCCCGCCGTGCAAAGTGCAGGGTGGAAGCGGTGGAGGAGATCAATGAGAACACCCAAAAGTTTTGAGGAAGGGCTGACCCGGTTGGAAACGCTTCTGGCGCAGA
>PVMQ01000877.1_pt1 | contig 22808 bp, 33 predicted proteins | sample 1853411 | NCBI WGS metagenome assembly PVMQ01 (sample SAMN08533513, study PRJNA380276) | Human gut metagenome, whole genome shotgun sequencing project.
AAATTATGGAGTACATAGGAGTAGAGCGAGTTAAGCAGTGGCTGAAGCAGAAAGGAGCTATTTGATGAATGTACTAGAGAAGATTTTGGAAGAGATCGACAGGTTAGATGATCCGTATTTTGTTGGCTACATAGACAGATACGAGGTAAAAGAAATCATCCGTTCACACATGGATGAAGTGAAAAATGACGGCTGGATTCCGGTAGAAGAGCGGTTGACGGAAGACGAAAGGATGGTCTTAGTAACGTGCCAAACAAAAAAAGGAATTAGGAGTACAAACAGGGCATATTATGACGGAGCATTTTGGCATGGAAGTGGTTCGATGTCAAGTGTAACCGCATGGTGCCCACTTCCGGAACCGTACAAGCCGGATGAAAATTAGGAGGTGTAGGATGAATAAATTAGATGAATTGCTTGAGAAATTTAGAAGTGATAAAGGTTGGAATACAGAAAATCGAGATGGATCCCATCGTTTTGATAAAGAAATAGAATGGATTGGGCGGATGGTAAAGGAATATGCTGAATATTTTAAAATGCCAGTTGATGAAGTTGTTGAAATAATGGAGAAGAAAAGGACATATTCATGGCCAAATTATTATCAAAAAGCGAATTTCCCGGATGTGTCAAGTTTTGGAGAATTGGTCGGGATATATAAAACTTTTGAGGAGTTCCAAGAATATGCCAAGAAGCATTGGAAAGGGTTTAAATGCCCAAACTGCGGGAGCGTTGGAGGACATGCACAGATGTGCGAACATCGTATCGCAAAAGATGGTAAATGTGATTGGTGCTCTTATGGATTCTTTCAAAGCAGTGCAAGGGTAGTGATACTGGAAAACGGCTTTGAAGCAATTCCGATTTTTGAACCAGTACCAATTGATTGAAACTGAAATTCAAAGGAGCGTGATACATTGAGAAAGACCAAAACAAACGAAGCCCAGCGCCGGAAGCAGGCAGAGAGCATCCGGCAGCGCGGGATTGAACAGATGGCAGAACACGATCCATCCGCGGCGGCGAAGCGGCAGATGCGGCACAAGCCGTATCAGGCTGCGACGCTGATCCAGGAGCAGGGAGAGCAGATGAGAAGAGAAAGTGTAGATGAGTTTGTTGCAAGAAAACATGGGACAAATGCGGTGAAAGGGGAGATTGCCGGTGGACAAGAGACTGGAAGAGAATAACGTGAAATTTGAGAACGACAGGAAGAAGAGTTATCTCCGGGGATACCGAATGCATGGTCGGCGGATCAAACGGATCGAACTGGAGATTGACGAGATCCGGAACTTGAAGATGTATCCGTCTGTGAACAATGACGGGATGCCGCATGGGAGCGGACAAGGCGACCTGTCCAGTTATGCGGCGGAGCTGCACGAGAAAGAGGAAATGCTGTATCAGGAGGGCGTGGAGCAGGTAAAGGCATACAAAGACATTTCTTGGCGGATTCAGCAGCTTGAGAATGAGGATGAGAGGGACGTGCTGTTTTACCGGTACATAAAGGGGATGAGCTGGTGGGAGATTGCATCCGCGATGGATTTTAGCCAGAGCTGGATATACGAGCTTCATGGACGAGCATTGGAAAAATTGAAAATTTCGTAAAGAGTGGAGTTCACTGGAGTATTACCTGTGCTATTATGATAGCATCGGAAGTCAGGGAAAAGAGAACCGGCTTCCGAAACCCTCCCTGTGAAACATATAAACGAAAAACGTCTTCCGTTTGGAGGGCGTTTTTTATGTGGAGCATATCATCAATGGCAGATGTGCAGGGTCGCGCCCTGTGTCCCGGTTCGATCCCGGGTGCTCCGCTTTCAAAAATAAGCCAGATTGGAAGGTGGTGGTGTGGCGAACTATGAAAACATAAAAGATGCAAATAGCAATCGAACTCCGAACGAACGCCGAGAATTGGCAAGAATTGCAGGTATTGCGTCTGGGAAAGCGAGAAAGCGGCAAGCGGACTTCCGAAAGACTTTAAACATGCTGCTTACCGCTGAAATAGATAGTGAAGAATGGAGGCCGGCTTTGGAGGCACTTGGTGTTGAATGTACTTTGGAATCGGCTTTGAATATGGCGATGATCAAAGAGGGACTTGCCGGAAACGTGAAAGCGTATGAAGCGATTGCGAAGTATTCTGGACAGAGTGCTCAGACGACTGCGGATGATGAAGAGCAGAAGATCCGTACAGATCGAGCCAAGAGGGCGAGAGATCTGGAAGTTGGTACGGAAGATAGAAATGACGAAAATATACAGAGCTTCTTAAAAGCCATGCGACCGACACAAGAAGAGTTGAATAATCTATTTTCAGATGAAGATGGAAAGGAGGATGGCGATGCCGAAGAAGCAGAAGAGACCGGCGAAGTTTAAATTCTTTCCGTTTTCTGAGAAGCAGAGAAAGCTAATGCACTGGTGGAGACCTGGCTTGATGAGTGCAAATCAGGACTTCTGTATTGCTGATGGGGCAATCCGTTCCGGAAAAACCATTGCAATGATCATCGGTTTTTTGACGTGGTCGCAGGAAATGTTTTCTGGGGAGTCTTTTATCCTTGCCGGAAAGACAATGGGAGCGTTGAAGAAGAACGTTGTCCGTCCTATGTTGCAAATACTGGAAGCATGGGGATGGTCTTATACATATATCCGTTCCGGAACAGATGCAAGGATAGAGATTGGAAGTAATGTCTATTATCTGTATGGTGCAAATACGGAAGCAGCGCAGGATGCATTGCAGGGCTTAACTGCTGCTGGCGCTTATCTGGATGAGGCGGCGTTGTTCCCACAGAGTTTTGTGGATCAGGCGATTGGACGCTGTTCTGTTGCAGGAGCAAAGATTTGGATGAACTGCAATCCGGAGGGACCACATCACTATATCCGTGAAGAATTTCTTGTACCGGAGAAACGAAAAGAGAAGAGAGTTTATCATTTACACTTTATGATGAACGATAATCTGTCTCTATCTGAGAAGACAATTGAGCGCTATGAAAGAGCCTGGCCGCATGGAAGCGTGTTTTATAAACGATTCATTCTCGGGCAATGGTGTGCCGCGGATGGTCTGATCTATCAGCAGTTTGCTGATAATACAAAGCAATATCTTATAACCGATAAGTGGTTGGAAGAAAATGAAATTATATATGCGACAATCGGAGTCGATTTCGGTGGAACGAAGTCGGCTCATTCTTTTACCCTTACGGGATTTACAAGAGGATATAAACAGGTTGTTGTTTTGGATGAGTATTATTGCAAAAAACGTATTAATCCAAGGCAGTTGCAAGATGATTTTATAGATTTTGTGAAACGTGCAAAGAAAAAGTATAAGGTGTATGAAGCGTACTGTGATAGTGCTGAGCAGACACTCATAGCAGGATTAGAGATGGCGTGCATACAGGGGCATGTAGGAATTGAAATCAAGAATGCGATCAAAGGACCGATCAATGATCGGATCGCATTTTACAACAGCTTGATCGCACAGAATCGATGGAAAGTGATGAAGCATTGCAAGCACATCATCGAAGCGTTTGAACAGGCTGTATACGATGAAAAGAAAAAGAATATGGATGTCCGGCTGGATGATGGGCTTATGAATGTGGATAGTTTGGACAGTACGGAATACAGTACAGAGAGTGTGCAGGATGACATCCTGTATATTGCAGCATAGGAGTGAAGTAAAATATGAGCAATGAAATACGTCAGTACATGGCGGAGAATAAATACAATACAGTTCCGGATTCAACATACGCGCATATAGACGAGTGGCTGGAATGGTATCAGGGTGATGTGGAAAAATTCCACAAGTACAAGGTTTTTAATGGAACGGTAACAACAGAGCAAAAGCGCTATACGATGGGAATGGCGAAGAAAGTATGTGAAGACTGGGCGAATCTGCTCCTGAATGAAAAAGTTGCGATTAAAGCGGGTGATTATGACAAACGCTTGCAGGAGATTTTGTCTTGTAATAATTTTCTTGTCAGAGCAAATCAGCTCATTGAAATGGCATTTGCTCTTGGAACTGGTGCGTTTGTGGAATATATGGACAACGATGATATTGTGATTGATTATATCCGGGCGGATATGATTTATCCATTGTCTTGGGATAACGGAGACATTACAGAGTGTGCGTTTGGAAGTGTTCGTGTAATAGACGGTACGGAAGTGATTTATCTGCAGATCCACAGAAAAGGATATCCGGAATACGGAGAGGATGCGGATTTGTACTACATCGAGAATAAATATATTGACCGAAAAGAGAGTAAAGAGCTTGATCCTCCGGATGGTGTCATTCCGCTGGTGACAACAGGATATGATAAACCGCTGTTCCAGATTATTACTCCGAATATTTGTAATAACATCGATTTGGATAGTCCGCTTGGTATATCGGTTTATGCCAATAGTATTGACCAGCTCAAAGGCTGTGATCTGATTTTTGATTCTTATGTTAATGAATTTGTTCTTGGAAAGAAGCGGATCCTTGTTCCGATGTCTGCGGCGAAAATACAGATGCAAAATGATGGAGTGATAGCTCCGGTGTTTGATTCATCTGATACGGTGTACTATCAGATGCCGGGAGATGAGACGAGTGACTTGAAGCTTACAGAGGTAGATATGTCAATACGGTCTCAGGAGCACGAACAGGGAATCCAGAGAAGTCTTGATATTTTGAGTTTAAAGACCGGACTCGGTACCGGGCGTTATCAGTTTGATTCTTCTGGAGTTAAGACTGCGACTGAGGTTATCTCAGATAAATCAGATTTGTACCAGAACAGACAAAAGAACGCGATTGTGATCAATACAGCGCTTGTGGATATGGTTTCTGCCATTTCTTTTTTGGATACAGGAAGTGATATTGATGCCACTGTCGATTTTGATGACTCGATTATTGAAGATACTAACACGACGATTGACAAGAACGTTAAGCTTGTGCAGTCGGGACTACGGTCAAAAATAACTGCAATTATGGAGATCAACAAGTGCGATGAAAAGGAAGCAGAAAAAGAATTGAAACGTATCGCCGGAGATAATCAGATTACTGGGCAGGATGTAGATTGGACTGATATGGGGGATGAAGAAGAGAATGCCGATGATCCGGATCAGGAAGAGGGGGAGGTAGAGGATGAATCTTCTGAAAAACCAACAGGAAGCGGAGACGATAGATAGTGTATACATAGATCTGGAAGCGCAGCTCATGCAGAATATCGTACGACATTTAAGAGATTGGAACCAACCAATCGATACGGATCGGTGGTTGGTGCAGAAGTTGGCGGAGATTGGAAAACTCAACAAAGAGAATATTAAGATTATTGCGGGAATGGCTGGAATCAGTCAGACTGCGGCTGAGAGAATGCTGGATGCTGTGGCAGAAGCGGCTATTAAGAATACAGATTCTGGATTTCAATATTTGGCAAGACAGCAGTTAATAGAGTCGGTTGTTGATGCCGAGAAGAGTAAGAACGTAAAGCAAGTGATGAAGAATCTGCAAAAGCAGGCGAAGAATTCACTTAACTTGACCAATACAACAATGCTGCATAAAGCGCAGGAGGTTTTTAAGAATCTTGTTCGGAATACCGCGGAAGAAGCATTGAAGATTATGAACAATAATACAGCCGCGGTAATCACTGGTGCAGAATCACGACAACAGGCGCTTCGGAAGACAATCCGACAGTTTAACGACAAGGGAATTACCGGTTTCGTGGATAAGCGCGGCAGGAATTGGACACCAGAAGCATACATCAATATGGTGATGCGGACGACTGCCGGAAGTGTGGCGAATGAGGTACAGACTGCCAGGTGCGAAGATATGGGGGTGAACCTGATTCAGATAGACAGTCATTCCGGAGCGCGCCCAAAATGTGCAAAGGATCAAGGGAAAATATTTTCTTTAGATAATACAAGCGGAACTGTGGAAGACTTAAACGGAAGAAAAATCCGGTATTATTCTTGGAACTCATCTAGTTATGGTGAACCTGATGGAATCCTTGGAATTAATTGTGGTCATCATAAATATCCTTTTATTCCGGGAGTGAATATACAGCGCTATTTCCCAACAGAAGATATGGATGCAAACAATCGGTTATACAAACAGACTCAGATTCAGAGGGCGCTGGAACGTGATGTGAGGAAGCAGAAGCGAGCGTGTATGATGTTCGATGAGATTGGAGATCGTGACGCATTTGAAGAAGCTTCTGTGAAGCTGAAAGCGAAAGAAGCTGTCCTTAAAATATATGTGGATAAGCATGAACATTTGAACCGGAGAAAAGACAGGGAGCAGGTCGTAGGGTTTGATAAGAGAGTATCCGCAGAAGCTGTTGGAACAAATAAAAAATATCAAAAGAGACTTGCAGAAAAAGCTCAAAATGATAAGATAATATCAGAGATGAAAGAAGCAGGGATAAAAGGAGATGTGGAACTTTCACCAAGAGAAAAAATAGATGTTTCACACTTTACTTTTGATGATGATCATATTAACAAAGAGCGTGAGCATAAAGTCACAAGAGAAGAGGCGGAGCGATACATTCAAGAAGCAGATGTTTCTGTGACAAGATGGAACGGACGATTTGTTAATTATTATGGTCCGAATGGAGCTGTGTTTGTTGATACAGAGAACGCGAATATCAGAACGGCATTCCATAAAGAACAGTTTGATGAACATGTAAGAAAGATGCGGGAGGTGCTAAAGAACAATGGGAAAGGTTAATTGTCCGCTGATGGGCGAGTGTATTGATGATGCAGTATGCTTCGACATTCATATAGTTGTTGAAAGATGTGCGCCTGAATTTACGGCGCCACAAAAAGCAGTTCAGACACCGGATTTCAGGGAAATATGTATGAAATGTCCGAATCACAGAGATGATTAAAAGCCACAGGTCGAAAGGTCTGTGGTATTTTTATACTCAATTTTAGGAAAGGATGGACAAGCATATGAAGATACTGAAAAAAATAAAAGTACTGTATAAGGAGTATACTGTGGAAGAAACCGTAAATCTACATGATAACGGTGGAGATCTGTACGGACAGATTCATTATCTTCCGGAGAAGATTTTATTAAATACAGATGCATCGGAAGAACAGAGGAAAGCGACTCTTCTTCACGAGATAATGCATGCTCTGGATGAAATCTATAACATTGGATTGGAGGAAGAGCAGGTTGATAAGCTTGGAAATGCTATTTATATGCTTCAGAAAGATAATCCAGGGTTGTTTGTAGAGTGAAAGGCGGTGATCCAATTATCTCCCACCGGCGGGGAATGACCGGAACAGTAAAGGAGTGGTGCTATTTGATTGAGGTACATATCACACTGAACAGCTTGACAGTGAAAGGGCATGCTGGTTATGCAAAGATCGGGAGTGATATTTACTGCTCCGCGGTGTCAGCCCTTACACAGGGATTGATACATTCTCTGGATGCACTAACAGAAGATGTTGTATCCGGAGAAGCGGATGACGGTTATATAAATATAAAATTTGAGAATCTTTCAGAGAAAGGAAAACTTCTGATGGATTCTTTTTTTATTGCTGTGACGGATATACAAAAGGCTTGTGATGGCAAATATGTTGTCATTGTATAGCATACAAGACCAGAATGTGCGGAATGTCTTTAAACTCTGCATGAGAATAAGTCGGCGGACGTTAAACGGGAGGTACATATGCCTAAATTTATGAATATGAAAAATATGTTTTCTCTGAATCTGCAGTTTTTTGCGGAGGAAGATGGTGCCGGGGATGATGCCGGAGATGGTGACGACCAGGACGAGGAGTCGGATGACGATGAATTGGACGAAAGCGGAGAGAATGAGCCGAAGTATACACAGGCTGATATCGACAAGGCGGTAGCACGCACAATTGCAAAAGAGCGCGCAAGAGCAGAGCGTGCGGCAAAGAGAAAAGACCAGAAGAAAGAGGAAGAAGATTCCGGAGCAGATGAAAGCGAAGATGTTAAAGCGAGAAAGAAAGCTGAAGCAAGAGCAATCAAGGCAGAAACAAGGGCTGCTTGTTTTGAAGCCGGCGTCAAAAAGGATGCAATAGATGATGTGACAGCGCTCGCGCATTCATACATGGCTACGGATGAGGATCTTGATTTGGAAGAGGCGATTGAAAAAGTCGTGAAGAAATATCCTCAGTTCAAGAATGGAGCTGCAGATCCAGAATATGAAGAGGATGGAACAAGATCAGGTAAATGGGGACAACGTCAGAATCGCGCGCCGAAGAAAATGTCCGGTGTAGAAAAGCGATTCTATGAATTGAATCCAGATTTGAAGAAATAGGAGTGATATTATGCAGAACAAAAAGTATATGGCATTGAGATTGAACATGGATTTACAGCTTTTCGCACATACAGCGCAGGAGAGATATTCCAGCCTTGTGCTTGCGAAATTGAGAAAAACGGCTATTTTTACAAGCCTGTTTAACACGAAGTACGAGGGAAAACCAACGGCTGGGGCAGTAAAGATTCCAGTAAGAGATACGGAAGTAGAAGTTGGAGATTATGACAAGGCAAATGGGGGAGATTTAAATACCGGTTCCACCACATACCAGACGCTTGCGATCGACAAAGACAAGTATGTGAATGAACTTGTCGACGGATATGATGCAGCATCCGTTCCAGACAATCTGATCGCAGACAGACTGGATTCTGCGGGTTATTCGATGGGAATTTCCTTTGATTCTGATCTGATCAATCTTCTGATTGCAAAAGGAACAGCATCAAAGAATACGACAGCCCTTGCGAAAGACACAATTTATGAGTCCATTGTGGATGAAGTTGCAGCTTTGAAGAAAAAGGGATTGAATCCAATAGAGATGTGGCTGGCAGTAACAAATGAAACTTACGCTCTACTGTTGAAATCTCCGGAATTCATCAAAGCTTCTGATTTAGGAGACAACGTGGTGCAGAACGGTCGTGTGGGAAGAATTAACGGTCTGGATGTTTATGAGACAAATAATATCCCGGATTCATCCAATGTGGAATATGTAATTGGAAACAATGTGTTCTGCCATTTTGTGGATGAATGGATGGTTCCGGTTACTGTAAATGACCTTAAGGACGGTAAGCATATCGGAGCATCTGCTGTACAGGGGCGCCGTGTGTACGGAATGATGGTTTCCAGACCGGAGACGGTGACAGTTAAAAAAAAATCAGCTTAAGAAGGAGGCGCTCTAATGCCGTACGTTGATATGGATTATTACGCCGAGAATTATAGAGGGGAGTCGGTCGATGAGGCTGACTTCTCTTCTCTTTGTGATCGTGCAGAAGAGATTATTGAGGAAATGACGCTGTATCGTGTGACGCCGATTATATTCCCTGCTCTTCCGGAAATGGTTCAGGAGCGTGTGAAGATGGCTGTCTGCGCACAGATTGAATATCTGGATGCGAATGGCGGGGCTGATATGGATAACGGAGCCGATCTGCAGAGCGCCGGTCTTGGAAAGTTTAACTATTCTAAGGCGTCCGGTGCAGGTGGGGATTCCGGACAATCCATCTATGCGCCACGAGCAAGACGGATTCTTGCGCCGACTGGACTTTTGTATAAAGGAGGCAGATGTGTATGAGATCGATACCGAAAAAGTTGTTGATACATTCTGTAACTTATGGAAAAGAGAGTACATCAGACCGATTCGGAGACGACAAAGAGATTGTCGGAAAGGTTTCGCTGCGGAATGTTCGACTGGATCCATCCAGTAAGGTGATTCGCGATAAGAATAATGCTGAATTGCAACTTTCAGCAATGATGTTCTATGATTGCAAGAACAGTCGACCTGTCGGCATGAAGTTCCGTACGGATGACATTATTATTTTCAATGGCGTGAATCATCGTATTGAGACCGTAGAACCGTTATATGATGATAAGCGTATTCATCATTGGGAATTGGGGCTGGTTCGCTGTGGCTAAGATAAATACACGCATAACATTTGACAAAGCCGCAGCTATTGCGAGGATGAAAGCAGCGAATAATGCAGCTCTTACTGTAATGGGAAACCAGGCATTAATGGATGTGTCTATGCATGTTCCGAAAGATCAAGGAACGCTGGAAAATAGTGGATTATCTTCCAGTGATAAAAGAGCCTCTAATGGAAAATTTACATTGCGCTGGTCTACTCCATATGCGCAGTATCTCTGGCATGGGGATGTAATGTATGGGAATCCGACGGAAAGAACATACGGACCTGAAAAGATCTCTTTCACTTCTGCACTTGCCCATGAAGAATGGGCGAAGTATGCAAAGGAAGTGTATGGAGAAGAGTGGAAGAGGGTGTATCAAGCTGCATTGAGAGAGGAGTTGAGATAAAATGTCAAGAATGACAGGGTTCCTTGAACTGATTTGCAGTGAATCTGAGAAAAACTGCAGTTTAGATTCCCCTATATCGTTGAAAGAGCTTCCAAAAGATGGGGGACTGTATGCGGAGTTGGGGGACGGGTTCACAGATTCTGTATACTACGACAAGAAAACAGTAAAAACAGCCCCAGTGTTGTTTTTGTGCAGATGTGCAAAGCAAAGCCGCGGTTTTGAACAGTTAGAAGCAATATGTGATTACTGGCAGAGACAAAAGAAATATCCGCAGGGGGAAAGCTTTTCTTTATTGGACGTAACGATTGCAAAAGAACCGAATAAAATAGGCAGAGATGAAGATGGCATGTACCATTTCTCCTGTATTTTGAACTGTAAACTATATTATTGAAAGGATGGATGCGAAATGAAAAAAATGAATCTGCAGATGTTTGCGGAGACGTTACCGGAGAACACGATTACACCGGAGTTGAATTACGAAACAGAGGCGTTTATCAATACAACTCCAGGAGAAGATGCAGCTACATGGTCAAGTCTTGCGGCTTTGATAAAGAATATGGCAGAGTCGTTGAATGAAGTATTGTACCAAGCGTCTTATTATGCGGATAAGGGATGGGGAAGCACGGAAGTTGTTGGCGCGCAGCTTACTCTTACATTAACAGGAGATTGCAAACCAACAGATCCTGCTTACGAATATATCACCGGAGAAAAAGTTATGTATGGGTTAGGAGAAGCAAGAAAAACCCATATGAAACTGACCAAAGGTGATAAGTATGTGATCTGGCCAATTACGTTGGCAAATATCACGAAAGGAAGAGGCGATTCTGCAGCAACAAATGTATTGACAGTAACGGTGCATGGAAACGGCAGACCGACATTTGGAACCGTGGGGGCGTAATAGCCCCCTTTTGAATTGGAGGAAATAAGGATGGCATATCAGGCAAGAAGACGAAAGAGGTTTACGGAAACCTTTGAATTATTGAATGAAGAGGATGAAGTTGTTCAGACTTTGTTTGTTGATCTGGATGCAGACAGTATTGTTGCAAAGTTGAACAGGAAATATGCGGATCTCACGCGGGCGCTGGCGGATACGACAAAGGCAAAAAGAGATGCTCAGAACAACGAGGAAATTGCAGCTGCTTTTGAAGCATTAGGAAAAGCAACCGTAGATCTGTTTGAAGCTGTTTTTGGTCAGGAAGATACCAAAGTGATCACAGATTTTTATGATGGAAATTACATTGAGATGGTAAAAGAGGTAACTCCATTTATAACAAGGCATGTCATTCCAAGATGTATTGAGATTAAAAATGAAAATCAGGAAGAAATCTTGAAATCGTATAATCGGAAGCAGCGCAGAGCGTTTATGAGGTTGAAAAAGTGAGTTTTCTTACAGAGCAGATCGATGATGTAGTGATTTATGAGAAACGTAAATATGTGGTATGCGCATATTTCAATCGTGTCTTAGAAGTGCAGCGGCTTTTTAAAGAGGAAGAGCTATCGGATTATATAAAGATCAGACAAGCTTTGAAAATGTTGTTGCTAAATAACCGGTATGCAATGCGATTAAGCCCGGAAAAGATGCAAAAATTGTTGTATATAATTTTTGAAGATTGCGTAAATACGCAGAGACGTCCAGAGGTGAGAAGTAATAAAGCACCAGTATTGGATTTCGAGTATGATGCAGAGTACATCTATGCCTCATTTATGTTGGATTACGGAATTGATCTGATCGATATGCAAGAAGTATTGCATTGGAAAAAATTTATTTCTCTTTTTCATGGATTGTCAGAGCAAACCAAAATTCGCGAGGTGATGCGGATCCGATCGATGGAAGTACCGAAATTTACCGGAAAGAACGGAAAACAGATACAGGAAATACAGGATTTGAAATCGTATTATGCACTCCCGGTAAAAGGTGGAGGCGGGCAAGCTGGTCTGGATGCATTATTTTCGACATTGGAAAGAATGGCGGTGAAAGATGGATAATTCCGCAAATATTAAAGAGATGAAAAAAGTGGTGTGTCCATATTGCGGCACTCCAGTCAATACATTTTACAGGAAAGATGCCTTTTGCAAAGGGGTCTTTTTTAAATGCAAAAATAAAGCATGCAAGAAACAATTTGAATTGAGATTATAAGACGTTGTGCCGATGTGCCTGTCTGGATATAAAAGGACGGTGAACAAAGGCGTGGCGAAAAAGGGTGAAGTTACATATGAATTACGGGCAGATGACAGTAATCTCGAAACCGATCTGAATGAAGCGGAATCTAAAATTAAAAAGTCCTCAAAGAAGATAGAAGACGCTGCCAAAGATGCGGGGGATGGGGTGGAACAGTCTGCAAAAGAGAGTGTTTCAAAAACAACACAGACTCATGAAAAAGGAAATGAAGAGGTTGAAAACAGTCACAAGCAGTCTGGAGAGAGAAGAAAAGAGCAGGAAAAACAAATAGGCGAAGCAATGTCAGAGATTGCAGAGTCTGCTTGTAATGAGATCGGTATTTCGTTTGATAAGATAGGCACAGCGCTTAAGAGTCCGGTTGCCGCAGGTGCTGCGGGGGCGTCTGCGATTGCGGCAGTTGGAGTGGCGGGTGTTAATGCAGCAGTGGATATTGATTCGGCAATGAATCAGCTGCAGGCAAGTACCGGGGCAACATCAGAAGAGACTGAAAAGTATCGTCAGGTTATGGAAGCCGTTTATAAAAATAATTATGGCGATAGCTTTGAAGATATCGGAGACGCTATTTCTCAAGTGAAAAGAAATCTTGGAGAGATGGATGAAGCTTCACTTCAAAATGTAACAGAGTCGGCGTTTGCATTAAGAGATACATTTGAGTATGATATCTCAGAATCTACAAGGGCTGCCAAAGCCTTAATGGATAATTTCGGAATATCCGGAGAAGAAGCGATGAATTTGATCGCGTCTGGAGCACAAAACGGTCTGGATTATTCAGGGGAACTTCTCGATAGCATTTCAGAGTATTCTGTACAATTTGAAAAAGTGGGATTAGATGCGGATGATATGTTTGCAATCTTTCAAAAAGGTGCTGAATCTGGTGCATTTAATCTTGATAAAGTCGGCGATGCTGTAAAGGAAATGGCGATCCGAGTCGTGGATGGATCAGATACAACCCGGCAGGGATTCGAACTGATCGGACTTGATGCGGATGAAATGGCGGCAAAATTTGCAGCAGGCGGGGATAGCGCGAAAGAAGCATTCAATCAGACAATAGATGCACTTGCCGCGTTGGAAGATCCTCTTGCTCAAAATACGGCAGGAGTTGATTTATTTGGCACTATGTGGGAAGATCTGGGACCTGATGCTGTTACGGCATTGGCCGGCATTGAAGATGGTGCGTATGCTGCCGGGGACGAGTTGGAAAAGCTTAAAGATGTTAAGTATGACGACCTTGGATCTCAGTTTGAGACATTAAAGCGAAATGTGGAAATGTTGTTGGTTCCGTTGGGTGAGCAATTAATTCCGATCCTATCTCAGATCATGGAAGAAGTATTGCCGCCACTTTTGGAAGCAATGGAGCCGTTATTGGAGTTGGTTGGAGAGTTAATAGAACCACTGCTCACAATGGTAGCAGAGATTTTAGAGCCAATCTTAGAGATTTTAAGTCAGCTTATGGAACCGCTTCTTGAATTGATAGAGGCGTGCCTGACTCCGTTACTGGAATTAATACAGGAGTTTTTGGAGCCGCTCTTAAATCTGATAGAAAGCTGCATTCAGCCATTATTGGAATTGATTATACAGTTGATAGAGCCTTTGATCCAATTGCTGGAATCTTGTTTGCAGCCACTGATCGAAGTCTTTACTGCATTATTTGAACCGATTTTTAATCTGATTGAAAGCGCGCTTACACCATTATTGGAATTGCTACAGCCGTTGGTTGAATTTATTTCATCGGTGCTGACTCCGATTTTATGGATATTGCTGGAAGCTTTTCAGGCAGTGTTTGAAACGATTGCCAATGTTGTACTGGATAAGGTTGAGACAGTGCAAGGAATTCTTGATAATTTGCTTGCATTTATAGGGAATGTTTTTACAGGAAATTGGCAAGGTGCCTGGGAAAATGTTAAAGCAATTTTTTCAGGGATTATGGATTTACTTCCGGGCTATGTACAGGATATTATCGGAAATATCAGAGGTGTTTTGGACAGCTTGATTGATTTTATTCAAAATGTATTTTCTGGAAATTGGTCTGGAGCATGGCAAAGCATTCTCGATATTTTAGATGGAATATGGTCTGGAATTACTGGGATCTTTAAAGCACCGCTTAATGCAATTGTTGACGCATGGAATAGCCTTGTTGGAAGCATAGGATCGATCGAAGTCCCAGAGTGGGTGCCTGGAATTGGCGGCGGTGAATTTTCGCTTCCTACATTGCCGCGACTGAAGATAGGAATGGATTATGTTCCAAGTGACTTTTATCCTGCGTTCTTGGATGAGGGAGAAGCTGTTTTGACAAAGGAAGAAAATAGGCTTTATCGAGAACTTGGAGGATTGCAGGGGCTCTATTCTTTAAGCAGTCTCAGAGATGTCGAAAAAGAAAATATGGAAATTTCTGGTTTGGATGGTCTGGATGAAAAAATTGGGAAAGCAATACACGAGGAGCTTGACGGCATGGGGGTATATATGGACGGCAAGCCGGTTGGTAAGTTGGTAGCCCCTACTGTGAACGATGAGCTGGGTAAGCTGAATAGGAGGAAAACGTAATGGGAAAAGGTGTGACTTTTGCGGATAAAATCCATACGGAACGGGATTGGGGATTAAAATTGCTAAGCGTTTACATCCCGATGCCCACACCGAAGACGCAGTTGGTTGATATTCCGGGCGGAGATGGAAATATTGACCTTACGGAGATCAACGGACGTCCGGCATACAGTGATCGGCAAGGAGTGGAATTAGTATTCGATCTGATGGATGGAGATTATAAAATATGGTTTCTGAAATACTCGGAGTTTGCAAAAGAGGTTCATGGAAAGAAAGTAAAAATGATTCTGGATGACGAGCCGGAACACTATTACAGGGTCCGGTTGGAACTTGATGGGGAAAAGACGAATCCGGTATATGGGCAGATCGTATTGTCCGGAACAGCGGAACCGTTCAAATATGACCTGCAGTCAAGCGGAGAGCCGTGGAAGTGGGATACATTCAATTTCCGTACCGGCGTGATCCGTTCCCTGATGGACGTCCAGATCACCAGCACAAACCGTACCGTGCTGATCAAGGGCGCGGGAATGGATACTGCCCCTGTTTTTATTGTAAAAGAAGCAAACAATCTGAAACTTACGCACGAGGGGCGGACTTATACTCTGAAAGTGGGGCGAAACCGTTTCCCGGCAGTGCGTGTAGGGGAAAAAGATGTTAGCCTGACCTTTTCCGGCAGCGGGACGCTGACAGTAGAATATAGGGGGCGGTATTTGTAATGTATCAGATTTTGATTGACGGGCGGGATCTGTATTATCCGCGGGATGAGGAATATACCGTGTCAGATGCCGTCGTACATCTGCAGCTGAATGATTCCGGCTCTGTGGAGTTTGGGCTTCCGGTACTGAATCCGGAGTATGGGAATATTAAGAACCGTATTTCCATGCTGCAGGTTCTGAAAAATGGAAAAGAAATATTTTACGGAGAGGTCCGGGAGTCTGAGAAAGACTTCTACGGAACGAAGCAGGTTTACGCAGTCGGTGAGCTTGCTTTTTTGTTTGATTCCATTCAGCCACAGGCGAAATACCAGGATATGACGTCACGACAGTTACTGGAGACGTGGCTGAATATCCACAACAGCCAAGTGGAAGAGAAAAAGCGATTCTATGTGGGTATGGTGACTGTACATGATCCAAATGACAGTCTGTACCGGTTCACAAATCAGGAGACAACCCTTGACTGTATCCGGGAAAAACTTTGTGAAAAGCTGGACGGATATCTCCGGATCCGGAAAGTGGACGGGAAGCGCTATCTGGATCTGGTGACCTTGCAGGAGTATGGGAAGATCTGTGAGCAGCCGATTGAGTTTGGGGACAATCTTCTGGATTATTCTGAGAATGTGTCTGCATCGGAATTGTACACCTGTGTGATCCCGAAAGGGGCGCGCTTGGAAGAAAGCCCGATCGAGGGATTGGAAGCTTATGTTGACATCAAGTCGGTAAACGGTGGAAAAGATTACCTGTACAGTCAGGATGCGGTGAACACTTATGGGTGGAACCGGTGTGTTGTGTCCTGGGGCGACGTGACAGAACCGACAAACCTGAAAAAGAAAGGCGAGCAGTGGTTGAAAGATAACCAATATGAAAATATGGTTCTGGAGTTATCCGCGGCAGACCTGTCTCTTTTGGATGCGGATCTGGAGTCCTTTGAATTAGGGGACAGCGTTCCGGTCTATTCAAAGCCGCACGGCATGGACAGGACCTTTCCGGTGCAGAAATTAGAGCTGCATCTGCAAAATCCGGCAGAAGACAAGCTGCAGCTCGGCACTTCCATGAAGTTGTCGTATACGGAACAGAACAAGGGCAATTACCAATATTTTAATCAGCAGTTGGAAAGTACGCGACAGACGACCGCATGGCTCCAGAGCGCGATCGACAACGCAACGGCGATGATGACCGGATCGAAAGGCGGGTACAAAGTTTCTGAATATGACGAAAAGGGTCGCTGGCTCCGAGACCTGTACATGAATGCGCCGAGTAAAGAACAGGCAACACAGGTGATGCAGATCAACATGAACGGGATCGGATTTTCCCGGGATGGATTTGACGGACCCTATAAAAATGCATGGACGATTGACGGCGTTCTTTTAGGGGAGTTCATTAAAGCTGGATCTGTAAGCGCGGAGAAACTTTCGGCAGAGTACAAGTCATCTGTGACAAACCAGATCAATACGACGGTAACAGCAAAATTTGAAGTTGCAGAAAATTTAATCAGTGCAGAAGTAAAACGTGCTACCGGTGCAGAGGTGGAACTGGCGGCATCGTTAAAGGTAACAAGTGAGCTTGTTGAGTCAAAAGTGAGCAAAGGCGAGTTCGGGTCATACATGCAGCAGTATTATAACCGGGTGCTTATTGGATTTAATAACGATTCCAAGTATGTGCAGATCACAGCCGGGGCGATCGGCATTTACGACAATGGCATATCGAACAGTAAAAAGCGGGCAATGTTTGACCAAAACGGAAATCATTTTTATCGAGACGGATATTATGTCGGGAAAATAGGTACTAATCAATGGAAACAAAACAATGCGCATAAAGGCTTAGTATTCGATTTGGAGTATCCGGGGAAATATATGACATGGGCGTACAAAGAAACGGATGGAGCGACGGAATATTCGACTATCTGGACATTTGCAAGAAGTGGGACGATGTATGGTTCTTTCGGACTACATGCAGGATGTGATATTGATATGCACAATTATAAAATCAAGAATGTGGAAGTTGAAAATCTGTCGGCAGGTGGATACAAAGCGTGGGATGGAACGATTCCTATCATTACAGACATCCAGAGCAACGGGGATGGAACTATTACGTGGTGGAGAGGAACGGTGAATGTTAGAACGGGAGTTATTACAGCGGCGCCAAGTTAGGAGGGAGTATGGAAATAAAATTGAAGATAGTGGAGAAAGAGCCGTGTCCACCAGATGAAAAAATAAAGGTGACTATGGAAACAGTAGACATAGGAGGCAGGTATGCAGGAAAAAAGGAAAATGAAACCAGTAACAATGCGGATTGCAGAACTGAGAAAGAATCTCGATCGGGTGGTAGCGGAAAGTGAGCTGCCGCCTTTTTTGGTGGAAATTTTGCTGGGAGAATATTTATCCGGCGTGAGCATGGTAGCGAGGAGAGAGTACGAAGCAGATCGGGCAGAATGGGAAGCAGGTGAAAAAGATGGCGGACATCAGTAATGAAATAAAAAATTTCCGGGAAGCGGTATACGGTGAGGAAGTCCGGGGGAGCATGATCTCTCTGGCGGAAAAGCTGAATGAGGTATCAGAAGCCACAGAGGAGGCAGAGAAAAAGCGTGTGACAGCGGAGAACGGGAGAGTCAGCGCAGAAACGAAGCGCCAGACCGATACAGCGGAAGCTATCAAGAAGAATAACGCGGCGACAGAGCGGGCGAATACGGCGGCCTCCGCGGCAGAGACGGCGACGGAAGAAACCAATAGGGCGACAGAGAATGCAAACGAAAAAGCGGCTTTGGCAGACACAGCAGCAAAAAAGGCAGATGCGGCGGCGAAGTCAGCAAACGACGCGGCGGGAACGGTGGAAGCAGCAAAAACTGCAGCACTGGAAGCAGCGGAATTGGCAACCTCAGAAGCCGGAAAAGCAACCGCAGCGGCTTCCAATGCGAACAGCAAAGCATCAGCTGCCAATACAGCAGCAGGAAAAGCGAATACGGCAGCGGAGCGGGCGGAGAAAGCCGCGGAACATGCAGAGGGACTGGTACTGGGAGATATCTCCGAAAAAACGGTCACGTTTGAGATGGCTTCTCAGCGCGCAGGCGTTGAATCGGGGGATACTCTTGCAGTAGCATTTGGGAAGCTGGCAAAATACTGCGCGGACTTGAAGCCGCATGTATTCGTAGATCCGGTGAACAATCTTCTTGGAACGGATGCAACGCTTCCTCTTGCGGCAACACAGGGGAAAGCATTGGATGAAAAAATCGAGGGTGTGAAAGCGGATGTTACTGAATTAAATGGCAACACAACTGGCCTGCTTCAGCGGGAATTATTCATACCGGGAGATACAACAAACGCACCTCCGAATAACAAATTTCTGAACATCAGCTTGAAAGAACGATTCAATGCAATTAATAGATGCCACTATTTCCGTCAACCTAATGGAACAGAATTTGAGGGCTGTCCCTCTGTATTAAAAGGGAAAGAATTCATCGGATACAGGGATATTTATTGGTATTCTCCGATAAATGTTATGGTTCAACTGAAAGAATTTTATCCTACTCCCGGAAGAGTATGGGTAAATTTTTATAATAGTGGAACATGGACTGGCTGGAAGTCGACCACACCAGTATAAACACATCCGAAAGGGTGTTTTTATTTTAACTTTCATTCAATAAAAGGAGGAGAATCAGAATGGAAAAAATGAATTTAAAAAACAAAACAGAACTGGAGATCATGAACGGAGCTTCGCTGAACGCGATCACCGCGGTTGCCGACGGCTGGACGGCACTTGGGGAAATTGCAGAAGCACTGAAAGAATCCGGGAATCTGGACGAGGTGCGGTTTAAAACGGATGAAACCGTGACCGGAGAGTACCAGAACATGAAACTGGAATCTCCGCTGTTCTCTGCGGTGGATATTGCTGAGGATGGAAAGATTCATGCCACCTTTGGCATCCGGCAGAAGACAGAAATGGAGCTGGCAATCGAGCAGCTTCAGCGGCAGCAGGCGGAGACGAACGCAAGTCAAGAGATTCAGGACGGCGCGATCATGGAACTGGCTGGAATGATGGGAGGAAATTAAGATGGTAAAATTTTATGTAATGAAAATCAAAGATGGCGTGATCACGGTCAAGGACGTACCGGATCTGTGGAGAACAAAGGTTGAGGAAGCACTGAAAGAAGAGTAGGGGAAAGAGCATGCAAAAAATCATTGTAGACATCTGTGCGATCATCATGCCGACTTTGCTTGGGTATGTGGTCTGGCTCTTGAAAAACCAGAAGAAAGACCGGGATGCAAACAGCAAGGGAACGATGCTTCTTCTGCGTGTCCAGCTCATAGAATATCATGAGAAATGGACAGAGAGAGGTTACATAACAAAGCATGGGTTAGAGAATTTCATCGAGATGTATGATGCCTATCATTCGCTTGGTGGAAACGGCATGGTGACAAAGTTGTTGGAAGAAATTAAGAAATTACCGATCAGGGATTAAAGGAGAGAAGATTATGAATATGGAAGTTTTCATGCAGTATGTAACGTATTTACTTATGGCGATCGGCGTGCTGGCGTTTATGACCAGCGCGATCGTACAGGTCATCAAAGAGATGCCGTATCTGAAAAAGATACAGACGAATGTGGTTGCGCTCGTGGCAGCCATGATCATCACACCGGTTGCGGTTGTGATCCTGTGTATCTATTATAAGATTACAATCGAGTGGTATTACGTTTTTGCTTCGTTCTTGGCGGCGTTTATTGTTTATCTGGTTTCAACCGGCGGCTGGGAAAAAGTAACGGAGATGTGGAGCAGGACAAAATATAACAAGAAATAGTACGTGAAAACACGTAAAAATATTGACATACGTAAAAGTACGTGATACAATGGAGGCACGATAAGGAAAGGAGATACAAAAGATGCCAATGACGCCGAGAGAGATGATAAAACATCTCAAGAAAAACGGGTTTGAGGAAATTAGTCAAAATGGTTCTCATGTAAAAATGAAGAATCAGGTGACTGGAAAGACAGTTATTGTTCCTTATCACTCCAAAGCTATGAAAAAAGGATTGGAGCAGGCAATATTGAAACAAGCGGGACTGAAATAGTCCCGCGCCTGAAAAGAAAGCGAGGTATTACGTATGAACAAATTATTTTATCCAGCTATTTTTCATACAGCGGAAGAAAGCGGATTTTGGGTGTCATTTCCAGACTTACCGGAATGTCTGACAGAGGGAGACGATATGCAGGACGCATATGAAATGGCGGTAGAGGCACTTGGGCTTTGTTTGACAGAAAGAAAAAAAGATGGTGATGTTATTCCAGATCCAACAGAAATTAATAAAATCGATACAGAAGACGGTGTATTGGTGATCGTAGAATTCGATATGTTGGAGTATCAAAAGAAGCACAATTCGCGTGCGGTTAAAAAGACACTTAGTATTCCGGAATGGTTAAATGAGGAAGCTGTGGACAGAGGGGTAAACTTTTCACAGCTGCTGCAGGAAGCGTTAATGGTAAAATTAAATATTGGAAGATAAATCAAAAACATCTAAAGAGCTTGGAAACAGGCTCTTTTTATTTTGCACCGGTGCAAATACCGGAAGAAAGGAGCACTTATGTTAAAACGAGAAGTAGCAGTAGAGTTGATGAAACACTTAGTAAATCATGACTGGCACGGGTACAGTCAGTATAGCCGCTGGGGAGACGGCGAGGGTACTTGCGGCATTGAAGTTGGTGGCAAGGTCTATCAGCTGGAGCAAGGAGACCGGGACTGCAGTTCCGCGATCATTTCTGCGTTTGAAGCCGCTGGGATCAGTTGCGGCGGCGCAACCTATACCGGGAATATGCGGTCTTGCATGGTAGGTACTGGAAACTTTGTCTGGCATCCGATGTCTTCCGGATATATTGCGAAGCCGGGGGATGTGTACCTGAACGAAGTACATCACACGGCGATGTGCACGTCTGCTGTGCCGGATCTTCTGGCGGAGTTCTGCATTTCGGAAACCGGAGGAATTGACGGGGCAGAGGGCGACCAGACCGGATATGAATCCTATGAGCATGCTTATTATGATCGTCCTTGGGACGGAATTCTGGAATGTGTAAACACAGAGCCGGCGAATGAAGTAAAATCTGATAGATGGGTAAAAGACGCAAAAGGCTGGTGGTACCGGCGCGCCGACGGCAGCTATCCAAAGGATCAGTGGCTTCTTCTGGACGCATGGTACTACTTCGATTCCTATGGCTACGCATTACGAAATCAGTGGAAGTATATCAAAGGTTTGTGGTATTACTTCGGCGACGACTGCCGGATGTCGAAAGGCTGGATCAAGCTGGATGGTCATTGGTATTATCTGAATCCGACCGCCGGCGCAAAACCGGAGGGTGCGATGCTGACCGGCTGGCAGAAGATCGGAAGTTATTGGTACTTCCTGCGTCCGGCGCGCGACGGAGATCATCCGGAGGGATCCGCGGCGACGGAATGGATCCGGGACGATCTGTATTGGTACTATCTGCTTCCGGAGAAAAAAGGCAGCAAGCCGGAATGCTCAATGGCGCTTGGCTGGGAACAGATCGGCGGCAAGTGGTATTATTTCAATCCGGACAAAAACTGCCAACCAATCGGATCGATGATGTGCTGCCACTGGATCACGGAAAACGGTAAGCGTTATTATCTGAAATCCGACGGTGTGATGGCGGCAAATGAGATTGTCGTGATCGACGGAAAAGAGTACAAATTTGACAGCACTGGAGAAGTGATGTAAACTCAAAATGTGTCAGATTTGTGTCAAAAAATCCGCATAAACGCGAGAATACGGGGAGTTACTACTTGACTTTTAATCAAGTTGTCCGGGGTTCGAATCCCCGCACGCTCATGAATAAAGAACAGCGGAGACTCAAGTATATCAAGGGTTTCCGCTGTTTTTTAGCGATTTTTAAAGTAGCTGATTTTGGCGAACTTGAATGGTTGTAGATGTCCATTTTCTGTCCTAATGACCTATTTTTGTCCTAAAAATTCATGGCGTCATTGAGTGCGGTGACGGCTTCTTCTTTTTCCATCATAATATGATTACCCAAAGCGAACACTTTTAAACCAGTCTCAAAAATCGTGTGCAGACCATTTACTACGTCAGTATCATTTGGCGTACCCCCTGTACGC
>PVMQ01000881.1_pt1 | contig 22660 bp, 18 predicted proteins | sample 1853411 | NCBI WGS metagenome assembly PVMQ01 (sample SAMN08533513, study PRJNA380276) | Human gut metagenome, whole genome shotgun sequencing project.
AAAACGGCAACAAAAAAGCCGTCACAAAACAGACCAGCCCTGCCTTCGCTTTTTTCTGGAAGGTCATGCTAGTCGGTTATGTAACGGCTGAAAGCCAAAATGTTCAGCCCCGCAGGGTCTGAACGAATATGTAAAAATATGTTATATTCAATTGTTGGGATAGACTACCACAAAAATCGAGCCATGTCAACAAAAAGTTTTGAGAATACGCTGATTTCGGCAGGGTGCAAGAAAAAGCAAGGGAAACTTTGGCAAAAAAAGAGAGGGCTGGACGACGCCTACCCTCTTGACAAGGCAATAATAGTCAAAAAGTTTCGTACCCATCTTCATCCCGGTTTCGTCCCGGTTTGCAGAATGCCCTTGCAATCCGAAAGGAGCCGTGCTATAATGCCGCTGTAATTGAATCAGAAATCTTCAGGGCAGGGTGCGATTCCCTACCGGTGGTACAGCCCACGAGCCGTAAGGCATGATTCGGTGAAACTCCGAAGCCGACAGTACAGTCTGGATGAAAGAAGATACCAAGCGCAGAGCCCGCACGGTTCGGCGCTTGTGGAGGCTGCTCTGGGATGCGTTTGCATTCTGGAGCTTTCTTTTTTGCACAAGGGTCCCTTGTGTCTTTTCGGCTTGCCCTGAACGTTTTTGTTCAGGGCTTTTTCTTTTGGAGGCGACACGATGAACGACAAAGAGTATATGCGTCTGGCTTTGCAGCTTGCAAAAAAAGGTTGCGGATGGACATCTCCCAACCCGATGGTGGGTGCCGTGGTCGTAAAAGAGGGCAGGATCATCGGACAGGGCTGGCACCAGAGATACGGTCAGGCTCATGCGGAGCGCAATGCGCTGGCATCCTGCACCGAAGATCCGCAGGGAGCGACCCTGTATGTAACATTGGAGCCGTGCTGCCATTACGGAAAGCAGCCGCCCTGCGTGGATGCGATTCTGGACGCGGGCATTCACCGGGTGGTCGTGGGTTCTGCTGACCCGAATCCGCTGGTGGCTGGAAAAGGAATTGCAATCCTGCGCGCACACGGCATAGATGTGACCGAAAATGTTCTGCAAGAGGAATGCGATGCGCTGAACAAGGTGTTCTTCCACTATATCACCACAAAACGCCCCTACGTTTCCATAAAATACGCCATGACGATGGACGGAAAAATCGCCACATACACAGGCGCTTCCAAATGGATCACCGGGGAAATTGCCCGGAATCATGTTCAACGGCAGCGACACCGATTCCGCGGCATTATGGTGGGAGTCGGAACCATCCTAGCAGATGACCCGCTGCTGACCTGCCGGATAGAGGGTGGCCGTGATCCCGTCCGGATCATCTGTGATACACATTTGCGGACACCGCTGCAATCACAGGTGGTCATGACCGCCAAACAGGTTCCGACCATTCTTGCGACCTGCTGCGGCGACCCGGAGAAGCAGGCGGCATATCAACAGGCCGGGTGCCGGGTCCTTTGTCTGGAAGCGCATTGCGGTCATGTGAATCTTCTGCAACTGATGGAACAGCTGGGGCAGGAGCAGATCGACAGCATTCTGCTGGAAGGCGGCGGAACCTTGAACTGGTCTGCACTGGAAAGCGGCATCGTGCAGCAGGTACAGGCTTACATTGCCCCGAAGCTGTTCGGAGGAAGGGATGCCAAAGCACCCATTGAGGGTGCAGGTGTCCCGCTTCCGGATGCTGCATTCCGCCTGAAGAACAGCCGATTGGAACAGCTTGGCAAAGATTTCCTAATCGAAAGTGAGGTGGAGTACCCGTGTTTACCGGAATCGTGGAAGAAGTCGGAACAATAAAATCCATCAATCGGGGACAGCATTCTGCCGTACTGACTGTTCGTGCAAAAACGGTTCTGGAAGAAACCAGAATTGGTGACAGCATCGCCGTCAACGGCATCTGTCTGACCGTCAGGCAGCTCTTCCCGGATAGCTTTGCTGCGGATGTCATGCACGAGACCTTGAACCGCTCTGCACTTGCACAGCTCACCGTTGGAAGTGCTGTCAATCTGGAACGTGCCATGCCGGCCAACGGACGTTTTGGCGGACACATCGTAGCAGGCCATGTGGATGGCGTCGGACGCATTGCTAATATCCGAAAAGACGATACGTCTATCTGGTACACCATTCATGCAGATCCTGCGATCCTTCGCTATGTCGTTGAAAAAGGCTCTATCACAATAGACGGTATCAGCCTGACCGTGGCTGCGGTGGAACCTACGGGCTTTTCCGTGTCCACGATACCGCACACCGTCCGTCAGACGAACCTGAACCAACGGCACAAAGGGGATTTTGTCAATTTGGAAACCGATGTTGTTGGAAAATATATCGAGAGGCTGCTTCCATCAGAAACACCGAAGCAAAACACGCTCACAAAAGAAATGCTGCTGCGCTGCGGCTTTTAAGGAGAGTTTACGATGAACTTCAATACCATTCCCGAAGCTTTGCAAGACCTGAAGCAAGGAAAAATCATTCTGGTAACGGATGACCCCGACCGTGAAAACGAGGGGGACTTCATCTGTGCTGCCGAATTTGCCACCACCGAAAACATCAACTTTATGGCGACCCACGGCAAAGGTCTGATCTGTATGCCGATGTCCGAGGCTTTCGTCCAGAAGCTGCAATTTCCGCAGATGGTGCAGCATAACACCGACAACCATGAAACGGCATTTACGGTGTCCATCGACCACGTTTCTACTTCTACGGGCATTTCTGCCGCAGAGCGTTCCATTACGGCGATGGCTTGTGTGGACGATCACGCAAAAGCAGAAGATTTCCGCAGACCGGGCCATATGTTCCCCCTTCTGGCAAAAAAGAACGGTGTGTTGGAGCGCAACGGTCACACGGAAGCAACCGTTGACCTGTGCCGTCTGGCAGGGCTGAAAGAATGCGGCTTGTGCTGCGAGATCATGCGGGAGGATGGCACGATGATGCGCACCGCTGAACTGGCAAAGCTGGCAGAGCGTTTCCAGATCAAATTCATCACCATCCGTGATTTACAGGAGTACCGCAAGTGTCACGATAAACTGGTCGATCAGGTGACGGCAGTGAACCTGCCCACCAAGTATGGCACCTTCAGAGCTTATGGTTTTGTGAGCCGCCTGAACGGAGAGCATCACATTGCACTGGTAAAAGGTGACATTGGCGATGGAAAGGATATTCTGTGCCGCGTCCACTCGGAATGCCTGACAGGAGATACATTTGGCTCTTTGCGTTGTGACTGCGGCCAGCAGCTGGCCGCTGCCATGACGCAGATCGAAAAAGAAGGCCGTGGTATCCTGCTCTATATGCGGCAGGAAGGTCGGGGCATCGGTCTGATCAACAAACTGCGCGCCTATGAACTTCAGGAGCAGGGCATGGATACGCTGGAAGCCAATCTCGCTCTGGGGTTCCATGGAGATGAACGGGAGTATTATCTCGGCGCACAGATCCTCCGGGAACTTGGCGTAAAAAGCCTGCGCCTGCTTACCAATAACCCGGACAAAGTATATCAGCTCTCCGAGTTTGGGCTGGAGATCTCCGAGCGCGTACCCATTCAGATGACGGCGACCCCGTATGACCTGTTTTACCTGAAAACGAAGCAGGCACGGATGGGGCATCTTCTGGAATATTAACAACGAAAGAGGTATTTAAAAATGAAAACATTTGAAGGCAAGCTGGTTTCTCAGAATATCAAGGTCGGTATCGTAGCTGCCCGATTCAACGAATTTATCACGTCCAAACTTCTGAGCGGAGCAATGGATGGTCTGCTCCGGCACGATGTGCAGGACGCTGATGTTCATGTTGCATGGGTTCCGGGTGCTTTTGAGATCCCACTGGTTGCCTCTAAAATGGCAAAAAGCGGAAAGTATGATGCTGTGATCTGCCTTGGTGCCGTGATTCGCGGTTCTACCAGCCATTACGACTATGTGTGCAATGAGGTTTCCAAAGGCATTGCCACGGTCTCGCTGGAAAGCGGGGTTCCCGTCCTCTTTGGTGTTCTGACCACCGAAAACATCGAACAGGCCATCGAGCGGGCAGGCACCAAAGCAGGTAATAAAGGCTATGACTGTGCAGTCAGTGCCATCGAGATGGTAAACCTGCTCCGGGAAATGGATACCGCCGCAGAGTAAAATACACGCAGGAGTTTGCCATGATCGTTATAAAGACCCGACAGCCTGACCCGGAATTAGAGCAGAAGATCCGGATGCTTCTGGAACGAGAGCACATCGAGGCAGAGCAAATATCCATTGATTCATGGGAGAAGTTGGTTCTTCCGGGGCTTACACTGGACGGAATGACCCACGAAGTGTCGTGCAACGGCAGAAAAGTCTCCCTTACACGACTGGAGTTCGATTTGCTGCTGATGCTTGCCTCCCACGAAGGACAAATCTTCTCAAAAGAAGAGCTTTTCCGTGCTGTGTGGGGACAAAACTGTGACGATACCTTAAAGGTCGTGGCAAATACCGTTTCCAATCTGCGAAAGAAGCTGGCCGACTGCGGTAGCTTTATCCGCACTACCCACGGCGGCTATGCTTTTGTAAGCCAAAAGGAGAACGACCCGGCATGACCAGGATCTTATTTATTTGTCTCGGAAATATCTGCCGAAGCCCGATGGCGGAGTATGTGATGAAAGACCTTACGTCCAAGGCAGGACTATCCGAGCAATTTGAAATCGCATCAGCCGCCACCAGTGCATGGGAAATCGGAAATCCGGTCTATCCTCCTGCACGGCAGAAGCTGGCAGAACATGGCATCGACTGCAACGGCAAGACCGCCCGGCAGATGACCCGGCTGGATTATGCACGGTATGATCATCTGATTGGCATGGACGAAAGTAATCTGTGCGACATCCTGCGGCTTGTCGGCGGAGACCCACAGCATAAAGTCTCGCTGCTGATGGCGCATACGGATCATCCCCGTGAAGTGGCAGACCCATGGTTCACGGGAGATTTTGAAGCCACATGGCAGGATATACTGGAAGGATGCACGGCATTGCTTGAGGAACTGCGATCATAACAGATTATCATAAAAACGGACGGATGTCTGCCAGTTGACAGACATCCGTCTATTTTTTTATTTCAAATCATCTTAAAATACTTCAGCGCCTCCCGGATGGCTCTTTCCTTCTCCGCCGGGCACTTGAGCCGCTTGGGGTTCTCAGCCTTAGGCTTGTTGTAGTTCTGCCGCTCCTTGATGCCGCACTTGCGCTTGACCTGTGCAATATAGAGGTCGCTCACGTTCAGACCGGTGTGTTCCTTGACGTACTCCCGGATCTCTTCATAGGTAGCCTTGGTCTCTGCAGCAGTCACATCCAGTTCATCCATTTTCAGATTCACCGTGATCTTCTGGTAGATATCTAGTTTGGACAATGCGCATACCGTCTCGATATGCTCACTGTGAGGGAACATATCCACCGGCGTGCTGCTCTCCACTTTGTATCCCTTCCGGGTCAGCAGCTCCAGATCCCGGGCCAGCGTGGCCGGGTTGCAGCTCACGTAGACCACACGTTTCGGGGCCATGCGGGCCACGCTTTCGATAAACTGCGGCGTAGAGCCCTCCCGCGGCGGGTCCATAAAGATCACGTCTGCGCGTTCACCAGCCGCAGCGGCTTCGCCGATCCACCGGGTGGCATCTGCGGCAAAGAAGCGGGCGTTCTTCACGCCATTGTGCTTTGCATTGCCTATGGCATCGTGCACCGCTTCGCGGTTCACCTCCACGCCCACTACCTGCTTTGCATGGTCGGCGGCGGTCAGGCCGATGGTTCCGATGCCGCAGTAGGCATCCAGCACCACTTCTTTGCCGGTGAGATGCGCCGCGTCCACTGCAAGGCCGTACAGCACTTCGGTCTGGGTATGATTGATCTGATAAAAGCTGCGCGGGCTGAGCGCATACGTCTTGCCGCAAAGCTCGTCCAGAATGAATCCCTTGCCGTACAGCACCTTTTCCATATCGCCCAGCACCACGCTGGTTTTGCGGTCGTTCACGTTCTGGACGATGGTGGTGATGGCCACGCCCTGCTTTTCTGCCTCGGTCAGCAGGGCTTTGACAAAGTTCTTGGCACCCGGCAGCACCGGCTGAGCTGTCACCAGCACCACCATCACCTGCCCGGTCATAACGCCGCGCCGCAGCAGGCAGTGACGCAGAAGGCCGGTGCCCTTATCCTCATTAAAAGGCTGGTAATGGCAGGTGCCCGCTGCCGCACGCACGGCCAGCATGGTCTTATCCAGCACTTCGTCCTGCAAAAGGCAGCTTTCCACCGGCAGCACCTTGTGGCTGTTTGCCGCGTAGATGCCGGAGGTAAGTTTTCCGCCCCAGCCGGTGGTAAAGGTGGAGATCACCTTGTTCCGATAGTGGTACGGCGTTTCCATGCCCCGGATGTGCTCCACCGGGCCGAATCTGCCCAGCAGCTTTTTCACGGTCTCTTCTTTCTGCTTCAGCTGTGCGGCGTAGTCCATGCCCAGCATCGGGCAGCCGCCGCAGTTTTTGGCACGCAGTTTGCAATCCATCTTCCGCTCTCCTTTTTACCCATAAGGGTCATACAGATCATATTCTTCCGCTTCCAGATGCTTTTCCTCCAGCACCTTCATGGCCTGTTCCAGCTCGCTCTGGCCGCAGCCGCTTTCGCTGACCAGCGCGCGCACCGCCGCCGCAAGGTCGCCGCCAAAGAGGGTATCCAGCCGTTCCCGCATACTCCACACGTTGTAGGCGCGCTGGGTGATGGCCGGAGTGTAGGTATTGCGGTTGCCATCCTTGCCGCTTTTCACCCAGCCCTTTTCTTCCAGCCGGTAGAGAAAGTTCAGAACGGTCGCCGGTGCCCAGCCCTTTGCGCGCAGCTTTGCGTCGATGTCCCGTCGGGTGACGGGCGCACGGCAGGCCCACACCGCCAGCATCACCTGCTCCTCTGCCGCCGAAAGCGGCTTTACACTGTCCGGGATGCCGTACATTCTGCTGTTCTCCCTCCTTTTGGCATCTTTTTTCTTTTACGTTTGTCTTTGTTTTATTATTATACCAATTTCTGCGCCAAAGTGCAAGAGCCGGAAACGCCGATGAAATCAGGCTTTTTCAGCTCAATTTTACATTTGTCTTTGTTTTTGTTTTTCTATTAAGGACATTTGTGTGCTTTGTGCCCGCGCAGGGGCTTTTGCGCCGTATCTTTGTGCAAAGATGCTCTTGTTTTCATCCCTGCAAAACCGGTATACTACGGCTACAGCAATCAACAGAACGCACCGCAGAAAACCGCGGTGCTGTGCGATACAGGAAAGGGAGAGTTCATTATGGCACGAGTTTACAACTTCAGCGCAGGCCCCAGCATGCTGCCCGAGAAGGTGCTCAAGCAGGCACAGGCAGAGCTGCTCGAGTATGGCGACAGCGGTCAGAGCGTGATGGAGATGAGCCACCGCAGCAAGTGGTTCGATGCCATCATCAAGGACACCGAGGCCACCCTGCGCCGGATAATGAACATTCCCGACAACTACAAGGTCGGTTTCTTTCAGGGCGGTGCCACCCAGCAGTTTGCCATGGTCCCGCTGAATTTCATGACCACCGGCAAGGCAGATTACCTTGTCACCGGCAACTTCTCGAACCTTGCCGCCAAGGAAGCCGCCAAGTTCGGCGAGGTGAACATCGTTGCTTCCAGCAAGGACAAGAACTTCACCTACATCCCGGACGTGAACGCCATCAACTATGATAAGGATGCCAGCTATATCCACATCTGCCAGAACAACACCATCTTCGGCACCCAGTTCGTGGAGGTGCCGCAGGTGGAGGGTGTGCCTCTGGTAGCCGACATGAGCTCCATGATCCTCTCCAAGCCCGTGGATGTGACCAAGTACGGCTGCATCTACTTCGGCGTGCAGAAGAATGTAGCTCCCGCCGGCATGGCAATTGCCATCGTCCGCGACGACCTGCTGGGCCATGCTGCCGACAATGTGCCCACCATGATGAACTACACCACCCTGCTGGGCAAGGACAGCATGTATAACACGCCCCCCTGCTGGTGCATCTATATGACCGGTCTGGTGCTCAAGTATCTGGAAAACGACATCGGCGGTCTTGCCAACATGCAGAAGATCAACGAAGCCAAGGCCAAAGTGCTGTACGACTATCTGGACGGTCAGGGCTTCTTCACGAATCCTGTGGAGCACCGCTACCGCAGCACCATGAATGTCACCTTCACCAGCCCCAATGCAGATCTGGACAAGAAGTTCTGCGCCGAAGCTGCAGAAGCAGGCTTCGTGAACCTGAAGGGCCATCGTCTGGTAGGCGGTATGCGCGCTTCCATTTACAACGCAATGCCCGCCGAGGGTGTGGACAAGCTGGTGGACTTCATGGAGAAGTTCCGCAAGGAGAACGCATAAAACCCTCTCAGCCTCACTTCGTTCGGCAGCTCCCCCGAGGGGGGAGCTTTTTATCAGAGGGACAACTTGATCGAACCCGCTTTCTAAGCTCGCCCTTCGGGAGAGCTGGCACGGCGCAAGCCGTGACTGAGAGGGTTCCTGTATAATAGAAGGGAAATCTGGACTATGTACACCATCAAAACTTTGAACGCCATCAGCCCGGTGGGTCTGGCAAAGCTGAACAACAAGCAGTTTGACGTGGCTGTGGACACCGATACCCCGGACGGCATCCTCGTTCGCAGCGCCGACATGCTGAATACCGCCTTCAACGACAATCTTCTGGCCATCGCCCGCGCCGGTGCCGGCGTGAACAACATCCCGCTGGACCGCTGCAGTGAGCAGGGCATCGTGGTGTTCAACACCCCCGGTGCCAACGCCAACGCTGTGGCCGAGCTGGTGATCGGTATGCTGATTGCCGGCAGCCGCAATGTGGCTGTTGCTGCCCAGTGGTGTCAGGGCCTGACCGGCGACCCCGCCATGGCAAAGACCGTGGAAAAGGGTAAGAAGCAGTTCGTGGGCAACGAGATCAAGGGCAAGACGCTGGGTGTCATCGGTCTGGGTGCCATCGGCTCCCGCGTGGCCAACTGCGCCATTGAGCTGGGCATGGAGGTCTACGGCTACGACCCCTACATCTCCATTGACGCCGCATGGAACCTGAGCAGTCAGGTACACCACTGCGTGAACCTGAACGACATGCTGCCCCTGTGCGACTACATCACCATCCATGTGCCCTACCTGCCCACCACCAAGGACACCATCAACGTCCAGACCCTTGCCCTGTGCAAGGACGGCGTGAAGATCCTGAACTATGCCCGCGGCGAGCTGGTCAACACCGAAGCCCTGCTGGAAGCCATGGAGACCGGCAAGGTGTCCGGCTACATGACCGACTTCCCGTCTGAGGCCATTCTGGGCAAGCCCGGCATCGTGTGCACCCCGCATCTGGGCGCTTCCACCCCGGAAGCCGAGGACAACTGCGCTGTCATGGCCGCAAAGGAGCTGAGCGACTACCTGAAGAACGGCAACATCATCCACTCGGTGAACATGCCGGAGGTCAACCAGCCCAGAGCCGGCGGCAAGCGCATCTGCATCATCCACAAAAATGAGCCGGGCATGATCAGCCAGATCACCGCTCTGACCACCGAAGCCGGCCTGAACATCGAGAACATGGTGAACAAGAGCAAAAAGAACATGGCCTACACCATGCTGGATGCTACCGGTGCTGTGGACAAGACGCTGGCCGAAAAGCTGGCTGCCATCCCCGCCGTGATCCGGGTGCGCATCCTGTAAAGCAAAACGGTTTAAAATGCCCGCCGCGTCGCTCTGGGCATCTTCAGCGGAAAACGATTTTTATTTTAGCAACCCGGAAAAGTCTGCGGATTTTTCCGGGTTGCTTTTTCACAGAGAAGGGCCGTAGCGGCAAACCGCATTTCCAAACCAGGATTTTTTATAAACTGGAAATTCTTTCTCGTCCCATCTGCCGGTTAGTTTCCATTTACAAACTGTAGTTTGTCTTAAAAAACGCGTTAGAGATAGCTTTTTCTAACTACACATCGTAAAAAGTTTACATGTATTAACATTCAAGAAAAAGCTTGAAAATGGTAAATTCTGTGCTACAATAGGCTCGACAGAAGGGAAATGTCCACCCTGTTCTCCGGCTTTTGGGCCGGTATATTCATCTTACAGGTCCTGCGGTGCAGGGCCTCTGACAGGAAATAGAAAAGGTAGGGAAGTTACTATGGATATCAAGAAGATCGCACTGTTCGCCGCCGGCACTCTGTTCGGTTCTGCCGGTTTCAAGCTGCTGTCCAGCAAGGATGCCAAGAAGGTCTACACCCAGACCACTGCTGCCGTGCTGCGCATGAAGGACTCCACCATGGAGACCGTCAGCAAGGTCCAGGAGCAGGCTGGTGACATTCTGGCCGATGCAAAGGCCATCAACGAGGCTCGTGCTGTTGAAGCCGAGGCTGCTGTGATCGAGGATGCCGCCGAGGAGACCACCGAAGAGACCGCTGAGTAATTTTCGGTTCGTAAAGCATTGAAAGCCCCAACGTGGCTTTCGAGCCGCCTTCGGGCGGCTCTTTTTTGTGAGAGTGGGGCCGCAGGCGTGCAGGGTATAGCAGCCTGACGCTGCGGCAAAAAGATAGAGAAGGATATTTGATATATGAAATGTACCATTCTGCATGAAGGCAAGGGCCGGATGCGCGTGCATGTGGAAAACGTCCGCATGACTTTGCACCGTGCCGATGTGCTGGAAGCATATCTGAACCACAAAGATGCCATCGTCCATGCCGCCGTTTACGAGCGCACGGGCGATGTGGTCATTACCTATACCGGCAAGCGCACCGCCGCCATTGCCATTCTGGCAGGCTACAAGTTCGATGTGGCCGAGTATGACGCTCTGGTCACCTCCGCCGACAGCCGCAGGCTGAACCGGGAATATCAGGATAAAATGTTCGATCTGGTGGCAGGCCGCTGCCTGCGCAAGCTGTTCCTGCCCGCACCCCTTGACGCTGCCTACACCGCCTTCCGCTCCATCCGCTTTCTCTGGAAGGGTGTGCGCTGCGTGCTGAGCCGCAGGCTGGAAGTGGAGGTGCTGGACGCTTTGTCCATCGGCGTCTCGCTGCTGCGCGGCGACTTTGGCACCGCCGGTTCTGTCATGTTCCTGCTGAATCTGGGCTCTCTGCTGGAAGAGTGGACCCGCAAGAAGAGTCTGGACGATCTGGCCCGCAGCATGGCCCTGAACGTGGACAAGGTGTGGGTGCGCAGCCAAGGCACCGAAGTGCTGGTGCCTCTGACCAAAGTACGCTCCGGCGATGAGGTGGTCGTGCGCAGCGGCAACATGATCCCGCTGGACGGCACCGTGCTGGAAGGCGAAGCCATGGTGAATCAGGCTGCCCTGACCGGCGAAGCCATGCCGGTGCGCAAGACAGAGGGGTCCACCCTCTATGCCGGCACCGTTGTGGAGGAGGGCGAGTGCGTCTTTATCGCCAAGGCCGAGGGCGGTTCCAACCGCTACGACAAGATCGTGGCCATGATCGAGGAATCCGAAAAGCTCAAGTCCAGCACCGAGAACCGTGCGCTGGTGCTGGCCGACAAGCTGGTGCCATGGTGTCTGGGCGCAACGGTGGTCACCTATCTGCTCACCCGCAACGCCACCCGCGCCATCTCCTGCCTGATGGTGGATTTCTCCTGTGCGCTCAAGCTCTCCATGCCGCTGGCCGTGCTTTCCGCCATGCGCGAGTGCGGCAGCTACCACATCACCGTCAAGGGCGGCAAGTATCTGGAAGCGCTGTCTCAGGCCGACACTATCGTGTTCGACAAGACCGGCACCCTCACCCGTGCCACCCCGCAGGTAGTGGAGGTCGTACCCTTCTCCGGCTGTAACGAGCGCGAAGTTCTGCAGCTGGCCGCATGTCTGGAAGAGCACTTCCCCCATTCCATGGCCAACGCCGTGGTGCGTGCCGCCAAAGAGCGCGGCATTTCCCATGAGGAGATGCACTCCGAGGTGGAGTACATCGTAGCCCACGGCATTGCAAGCCGCGTGGGTGGCCAGCGCGTGGTCATCGGCAGCCACCACTTCGTCTTTGAGGATGAAAAGTGTACCATCCCCACAGCCGAGCAGCAGAAGTTCGATGCCCTCAAGCCCGCGTATTCGCACCTGTACATGGCTGCCAGCGGGCAGCTGGTGGGCGTGATCTGCATTTCCGACCCGCTGCGCCCGGAAGCCGCCGCTGTGCTGAACGGACTGCGTGCGCTGGGCATCCGGAACACCGTCATGATGACCGGCGACAGCGAGCGCACCGCTGCCGCCATTGCAAAGCAGGTGGGCGTGGACCGCTTCTTTGCCGAGGTGCTGCCCGAGGACAAGGCAAACTTCGTCCAGCAGGCCAAGGCCGAGGGCCACACCGTGGTGATGATCGGCGACGGCATCAACGACTCCCCCGCCCTGTCCGCTGCCGACATTGGCATTGCCATCAACTCCGGCGCTGCCATCGCCCGCGAGATTGCAGACGTGACCATCAAAGCCGACAGTCTGGAGGAACTGGTGGCCCTCAAGGCCATCGCCAACTCTCTGCAAAAGCGCGTGCACGCAAACTACCGCTTCGTGCTCACCTTCAACTCCGCCCTCATCGCGCTGGGTGCTCTGGGCATCCTGCAGCCGGCCTCCTCTGCCATGCTGCACAATCTCTCCACCATCGGCATCAGCCTGAAGAGCATGACCAATCTCCTGCCGGAGAACAAGGCTCCGCAGCTGAAAGCATAATTACCGCAAAAAATAACGCCGTGTCTGAACATTCGACACGGCGTTATTTTTTATCTGTTATTCCAGCCCGATCTGCTGTGCGTACTCTTCCAGCAGCTCCCGCTCCAGGAACGGAGTCTTGACACCCTCGCGGTCACGGTAGGTCTCGTGGCCCTTGCCAATGACGGCGATCAGGTCGCCCTCCTGCGCGTGATCCACTGCGTAGTGCAGTGCATCCAGACGGTCGGGGATTTCCACAAACTTTGCGTCCGGGTTGCCCTTGTTCATGCCCACGCGGATATCAGCAAGGATGTCCTCCACCTTTTCAAAGCGGTTGTTGTCCTCGGTAAGGATGGAGAGATCCGCCATCTTGGCGCAGATCTCGCCCATGCCGTAGCGGCGCAGCTTGGAGCGGTTGCCGCCGCAGCCGAACACCACCACCAGACGGTGGGGCTTGTAGGCCCGCAGAGTGGTGAGCAGGCTTTCGGTGGACACCTCGTTGTGAGCGTAGTCCAGCAGGATGGTGAACTTCTTGCTGATGGGCACCAGCTCCACGCGGCCCTTGACCACGCACTTGCCAAGGCCGTCGTGGATGGCCTGATCCGGCAGCCCCAGCACCTTGCCCACCGCCAGAGCTGCCAGCGCGTTGTACACGCTGAACTCACCGGGCATGTTCACCTTCACGTCCATCTCGTCCTTGCCGGTCACATGGAACTTCACGCCCAGAAAATCGTGGGTGCGCAGCAGTTCAAAGCCGGTCTCGCGGTAGTCCGCCTGCTCAGCGCGGCCATAGGTGACAAGGCGGCAGGTGTGGCCTTCCAGCAGGGCTTCGGTATTCTCATCGTCAATGTTCACCACGCCCACGTCGCAGCGCTTGAACAGCTGGCCCTTCCAGCTGCGGTACTCCTCAAAGGTCTTGTGCTCGCCGGGGCCGATGTGATCCGGCGAAAGGTTGGTGAACACGCCCACATTGTAGTGCACACCGGCCACGCGGTCCATCATCAGGCCCTGGCTGGAAACTTCCATCAGCGCGGTGTCGCAGCCTGCATCCAGAAATTCCCGAAAGGTCTTTTGCAGCTCGTAGCTTTCGGGGGTGGTGTTGGCAGTTTCCTTGTGGCGGCCCATATAATAAATGCCGTTGGTGCCGATCATGCCCACCTTGCGGCCTGCAGCTTCCAGCACGCTCTTGATCATGTGGGTGGTAGTGGTCTTGCCCTTGGTGCCGGTCACACCGATCATGGTCATCTTGCGGGACGGGTTGCCGAAAAGGTTCGCGCTCATCAGGGCCATGGCATAGCGGCTGCTTTCCACCTTGACCACGGTCACGCCCGGCATGGCGGAAAGGTCGATGTCGTGCTGGATGACCAGTGCGCTGACACCCTTTGCCGCGCAGTCGGCGGCAAACTCATGGCTGTCACGCTGGGTGCCCACGATGCACACGAACAAAAGGCCCGGTGCCGCCTTGCGGCTGTCGTAGATGATATCCGAGATCTCGGTGTCCAGACTGCCCTGCGCAAGGGTAAAGGGCACGCCTTCCAGTAACTGTTCCAGTTTCATACTGCACACGCTCCTCAAAACATTTTGTCACATGGGTTTTTCTTCGTTATCTGCGGTCATGCGGGCGGGGTCGGTCAGCGGTGTTTCTTCCGCAGCTGCCGCCGTATCGTCCGCAGGCTGGGCCGCAGCGGCATCCTCTGCACCGTCTGCCGCAGTATCCTCGGTAGCAGAGGTGTCAGGCTCTTCCGGCACGGTCTTTCCGGCACAACATAACCGGAGGGCAGGGTCGGCTGGCCCTGTGCAAAGTAAATTTTACGGGTGCTGCCCGCGCTGACATGGCTGAAATCCAGTCTGCCGGTGTCGGTAGGGGCACAGCCCTTGCCGTCGGCATTGGTCAGCACATAGCGTGCGCGGTCCAGCTTATAATCCAGATCGTTCCGTGTACCCAGAAGCACACTGACACGATCCTGATACAAAAATGCCATCTGGTCGGTGTCCGCAAATTCCATGCGGGTCACATCGTCCAGCATCCCATACTCTTCCAGCTTTGCCTGCAGCTCATTCAGCGCATCCAAACGGTCGTCCGTCTGCACCGCTGCCGAAGCTGCTGCCGAACCGGATGCATCCGATGCCGCCGGGTCTGCCTGCGCTGCAAAGGCCAGCTGGTCGCCGGGTGTCACCGACACCGGCTCGCCGCCGTATAGGGTCTTGAGTTCTTCCGGCTGGGCAGACTCGCAGGCCAGGATCTTGAACTGATCCGAGAGGGTCAGCCAGCCGCTCTTCGTCTGCATGGCATAGGTAGGCACCGCCTCGGTCACCTGCACCACCACCGTGTTGGGGTAATCCCGAACCACCCTGATGGATTCCAGCAGCGGGAACTGCTTTTCCAGTTCCGCTTCCTTGGCGGCGGGGTCAAAGCTGAAAATGTTATCTTCGGTCTGCACACCCAGTGCCTGCAGGATCTGGCTGCTGGAATAGCCGCCCACCTCCTGCACCACGGTGCCGTCCGCCATCTGCACCTGAATGGTGCCGATCTTAAACAGCATGGTCATGGTCAGGTAAACACCGGCGGCGATCACGGCCAGCAGGGTCACAAAGGCCATCCGCCGCCGCTTCAGTGCGGCGCGGGTCAGGCGGCGCTTCTTGCGTTTTTCCCGCTGTACCGGGTCGCGTGGCTGCTGTTGTGCCGGGCGCAGACGCTGGTTTTTGTAGCGCTGCTGCGCTGCCTGAGCTGCTGTCTTGCGCGGCTTCTGCCCCTGTGAACGGCGCTGCTGCGGCTTGCGGGCCGTGCCGGATGCACGCTGTTCCGGCTGAGCCGTGCGGCTTCGCTGCGCGGTACGGTTCCGGTTCTGGCCGCTGGTGCGCCGGGTGCCGCTCTGTTCGGTGCGGCGCGGCTGCGAAGGGAACTCGATGCTGTTATCGGTACGGGTGCGGCGCACCGTACCATTGGCGGTGCGGTCCGGCGCAAAGCTCAGCGGTTCCCCGTTGAAGCCATAGCGCCCGTCCGCACTGCCGGAAGATCCTTTTTGTTGTGAAGGCGGCGGAGTATGCTGCAGGTCTTTCCGCAGGTCGTAGATATTGCCGTTGTTTCTGTTATTGCGGTATTGCTGCATGGCGCACACCTCCTTTCCGGTTTAGGTTTTGTTTTACTTCTGCACCAGTTTCATCAGAGCGTCTGCAATACGGTCAAGGCTGTCATCCACCGACAGGCTGCGGGCATTTTTGCCCATCTCAGCCAGCTTGCCGGGCTGTGCCAGCATGTCGGACACCGTGCTCACCAGCTTTTCGCCGGTCAGGTCTTTTTCCTCGATCACCACAGCGGCATCGGCCTTCTGCAGTTCCATGGCGTTGAAGTACTGGTGGTTCTCAGCCACATTGGGGCTGGGGATGAGCACGGCTGCACGGCCAACAGCTTCCAGCTCGGCCAGCGTCAGCGCACCGGCGCGGCTGATGACAAGGTCTGCCGCAGCCAGCAGTTCCGGCATATTGTTGATGTATTCCTTCACCACAAGGCCGTCGCCTTCCGCGAAGTTCTTTTCCTTTTCCAGATCCTTGAACAGCTGCACACCGTACTGGCCGGTAGCGTGGAGATGCAGCACCGGCTTCTTCTCGTGCTGTTCCCATGCACACAGGTCGGCCACCACCTCGTTGACGCGGCGTGCGCCAAGGCTGCCGCCGAAGGAAAGGATCACCGTGCGGTCGCCCGCGCCCAGCTCAGCGCGGATGGCGTCGCGGTCCTTTGCCTTGGTGAACACCTCCGGGCGCACCGGATTGCCCACCACGATGGTTTTATCAGGTGCGCCCAGCTTTTCCACAGCAGCAGGCACGGCGGCAAACACGAGATCCACATCCGGTGCCAGCAGCTTGTTGGTCACGCCGGGGAAGGCGTTCTGCTCATGAATGGCGGTGTGGATGCCCATTTTGGCGGCACAGCGCACCACCGGGCCGGACACATAGCCGCCGCAGCCGATCACAAGATCAGGTTTGACCTCCTTCATAATGGCCTTTGCCTTGGGGCCAGAGAGGGCCAGATTCCACAGCGTAACGATGTTGCGCTTGATGTTGTGCAGCGACAGCCTGCGCTGGAAACCGGTGATCTCGATATGGTGGAAGGGATAGCCCGCCTGTCCTACCAGACGGTACTCCATGCCCTCCTTGCGGCCGGCAAAGTGGATCTCGGCAGAAGGGTCTGCCTTTTTGATAGCACCTGCAATGGCAAGTGCCGGGTTGATATGGCCGGCAGTGCCGCCGGCAGCGATCAGAACTCGCATGACGATTCCTCCTCTATTATTAGTGCATCTGGGCAGGTCATCGGGGAGCTCCCCACTGGCCTGCGCCCTCAAAACAGTCGTTACAGTTCATCGCGCGCACGGCGGGCATCGTCCAGATTGATGGTACGGTCCTTCAGCTCCGCATCACGCTGAGCCTTTGCAGCCTGCCGCTGTGCGTGGGCCGCTGCCCTCTGCTGCGCCGCCCGCTCTCCGTTGCGCCCAATGTTCACCATCACGCCCATTTCTGCCAGCAGCAAGATCAGACTGGTGCCGCCGGACGAGAAAAACGGCAGGCTGATGCCGGTATTCGGGATGGTGTTGGTGACCACAGCGATGTTGCAGAACACCTGCCAGGCGATCTGCGCCATAATGCCAATCCCCACCATGGTGCAGAACTGGTTCTCGGCCTTATAGGCGATCATCAGGCCCTGCGCTATGAGCAGCATGAACAGCACGATGATGAGCACCGCACCGATGAAGCCCAATTCTTCGCACACCACACTGAAGATGAAGTCGTTGGTGCTTTCCGGCAGCCAGAGCTGCTTTTCCACGCTGTTGCCAAGGCCAAGGCCCTTCAGTCCGCCGGAGCCGATGGCGTACAAGCTCTGCTTGGTCTGGTCGTTCAGCGCTTCCAGATCATCGGACCATGTGTTCAGGCGGTCCTGCAGATAGCCAATGGATTCCACCAGCGTCAGGGCCGGTTTCAGCAGCAGAGCCGCCGCTGCGGCCCCGCACCATGTCAATACACCGCCGCAGCCGGTCAGCATGAGGATGGTGCCCACGATGGCGGTGGTCAGCAGGATGCCGGACATGTGCGGCTCTAAAAACAGCAGCAGCACCACCGGCACCAGCGGCAGCACCGGCACGATCAGCTGCCTTACGATGCGGATGAACAACCAATCCTTTGGCTTGATCTTTTCTCTCAGTGACGGGCTGAACCGGCCGATCTGCGGCGCACTTGCCGCCAGATGGGACGAGAGCAGGATCATCTCAAACTTTGCCACCTCAGAGGTTTGCAGAGTCAGGCCGCCCAGACGGATCCAGCGGCGGCAGCCGTTCAGCGGTGCAAAGGTCAGCGTGACGGCCAGCATGGCCAGCACCACCCAGTACAGCGGCTTGCTCGCCCAGCGCAGGAAGCGGTGATCCACATAGCTCATGACTACCATACAGCCAATGCCAATGGCCATGCAGATAGCCTGCTGCTTGATGTAGTGCAGGCTGTCGCCCATGCGCAGGTAGCCGGTGGTGTAGCTTGCGCTGTACAGCATTACAAGGCCGAACACCATGATAATGGCCAGCGTTGCCAGCCAGTTGAGCAGCAGCCGGTTCCACGGTCCCGGGTCCCGCTGCAGCGGCGGCACCCATGCACTTTCTTTTTGGTTTTTGTGTTGTCTGCGGGTGGCTGCCATTGCCACGCCCCCTTATTCTCAGAATCAGGCGCTCAGGCCCAGCGTGCCAGACACACGGCCAGCGCCAGCCCGCACACGCTCAGTGCGCACAGGCTGTAAAAAATATTCACTGCACTCATGCCGCGCTTTTCCAGCCAGCGGTGCAGCGGTGCCGCCGCAAACAGCGGCCTGCCCTTCCAGCGGCAGAACAAGACCTGCAGCAGCACCATGCCGCCCTCCACCCAGAAGGGCAGTGCCAGCGGGATGCTCAGCTCTGCGTAGCCAATGCACAGCGGGATGCAGCCAATGGCTCCCGCTGCATACAAGCAGCCGCACCGGCCGGGGTGCAGCTTTGCCGGTGGAAAATCCCATAGCAGAAAGGCCATCAGTGCACCGGCCAGTGCCGCCGGGAATACTGCCAGCGGGAACCAGCCCAGCTGCGTTTCCAGCATCATCAGGCCCAGCATGGCTACAAAGGCCGCGCCGCACACCGTGCCGTCGGCACCGTCGGCCACGCGGGCCGCCTCGGCCATCGCCACCAGCAGCACAGCCCACAGCAGCGGTGCCAGCGCACATTCCACATAGCCTGCTCCCGGCAGGATCAGCCCTGTGGGCAGGCACCCGTTCAGTGCCAGCAGGCCCAGCACCAGCACTGCAGCGATGCATTCCAGTGCAAGGCGCTGTGTGCGGCGCAGGCCAAGGCCCAAACCGTTCGGGTAGCGGCTGCGGATGCGGGCCAGATCATCGGCCAGCCCCACTGCGCCAAAGGCCAGCGACCCCAGCAGTGCAATGAGCAGGCGGGAGGTCATCTGCCGGTCGCTGCCAAGCAGGGAAGGCTGTGCAGCACATGCGGCCAGCCAGCCCACGCCCACAGCGGCAAGGGTGCCCACCATCAGGCACAGCCCGCCCATGGTAGGCACCGGGCTGTCCGGGGCATCGCTGTCCGGCTGTGTACCGCGTGCCGCACGCTGCAGCTCCCGCAGCAGCGGCACCATCATATTGCCGAGCGCCGCAGTCAGCACAAAACCCAGCACCGACGCGACGACCAAGGCGAAACGAATCATTTTTCAATCTCCAAATTCATGCCAAAGGGTTATTCTTCGGCATCTTTCTGCTCTGCGTAGAAAATTTCCAGCACTTTTTCCAGCGCCATGCCGCGGCTTGCCTTCACCAGCAGGGCATCGCCCGGCTCTATCCGGTTCAGCAGAGCATCCGCTGCCTCGCGGTAGTTGTTGGCATGGAGGGTCTTGACCCCCTTGGCCGCAGCCACCACAGCCGTGCGCTTTGCGTTTTCGCCGTAGGTCACAAGGCAGTACAGATCACTCTCCGCAGCCAGACGGCCCAGCTCCTCGTGGGCTTCGCGGGACAGCTCGCCCAGCTCCAGCATATCGCCCAGCAGGGCAAAGCGGCGCTTGCAGTGGAATTCCTTGAACATGGCAAGCGCGGCCTTCATGCTGTCGGGGTTTGCATTGTAGCAATCCTCAATGACGGTAACGCCCTTGCTGTGCACCACCTTCTGGCGGCGGCCGGTCTGCTCAAAATTGGAAAGCCCCTTGATGACACCGCGCGGGTCGCAGCCCAAGCGGGTGGCGGCGCAGTAGGCAGCCAGAGCGTTTGCCACATTGTGCTTGCCCATGGCCGGGATCTTGACCACAAAGGTGCCCTCTTCCTGATCTTCCAGCACAAAGCTCATGCCGTCCTCTTCCTGCCGGATGGACAGTGCACACACATCAGCGTTCTCATCTGCCAGACTGAACCATACCGGCTTCACGTGGGCGGGCAGCTTTGCGGCGCGCAGGAACTTATCATCATAGTTCAGCACCAGCGGTGCACCCTCCGGCAGGCCGTTGCAGATCTCCAGCTTTGCCTTGCAGATGTTCTCCTGACTACCCAGATTGCCGATGTGGGACACACCAATGCAGGTAATGATGCCCACATCCGGGCGTGCGGCCCGGGCCAGACGGTCGATCTCGCCCGCATGGCTCATGCCCATCTCGATCACGGCATACTCAGTGCTGCTTTCCAGCCGCATCAAGGTGCGGGGCATGCCCAGTTCATTGTTCTGGTTGCCCTCGGTCTTGATGGTCTCGCCAAAGCCTGCAAGGGCGGCGTAGGTCATCTGCTTGGTGGTGGTCTTGCCCACGCTGCCGGTCACACCCACCATCTTGGGGTGATACTGGCTGCGGTAGTTGGCACCCATCACCATCATGGCGTGGTAGCTGTCCGGGCAGAGGATGGCCTTTTCCGCAGGCACGCCCTCCACCGGGTGGTTCACCACCACATAAACAGCACCGTTCTCCAGTGCTTTGGCCGCAAAATCGTGGCCGTCAAATTTTTCACCCGGAAACGCTACAAAAATGCAGCCGGGCCGCACCTCGCGGCTGTCGGTGGTCACCAGTTCCACCTGCACCTCTTCCCGGATGAAGTCTGCGGGCACCAGCCCTGCCAGAAGCTTGCTTGCAGAAATTTTTTCCATTGTTCATGTCCCCTCTCTTTTATCTTGTAAAACCCTCTCAGTCAATGCCTGCGGCATTACCAGCTCCCCCGAAAGGGGAGCTCTTTTGCATCTTACGATAAAGTGCAGTTCTTCAGAAGATTCACTTTACCGTGCCCACTCATAAAGCTCGCCCTTCGGGAGAGCTGGCGCTCAAGCGCCTGAGAGGGTTCTTGTTACCCACAGGTAATGGTCACGACGGTGCCGCGCTGCACACTGGAACCAGGGTCTGCACTCTGGGCCTGCACAGTGCCGTTCGCATTGCCCTCCACCACACAGTTCAATCCGGCGGCAGACAGCATCTGGCGGGCAAAGTCCGCGCTCTTGCCGGTCACATCCGGCACATCGGTATGGCTGCCCTCATAGGTATCGGTATACAGGTACACGGTGGTGCCGTAGGCCACCTTTGCACCCGCGTGCGGATACTGGTAGGTGACAGCTGCTGCCGCCTGACTGGTGGTGCTTTCGGCCAGCTGATGCCTGAGGCCCTTGATGTTCAGCTGCACCTGCGCACTGCTCCACTCGGTGCCCACCAGATTCGGCACAGTGACCACAGTCTGGCTGCGATCCTCGCCGTCGGCGGCAATGCCAAGGTAGGGTGCGATCTCGCTGATGATGTTGCCCACAACGGGCGCTGCCAGCAGGGACGAGTAGTCCGTTCTGGCGTTGTTGGGGTCATCCAGCATCACATAGACGATGATCTCCGGGTCGTCGGCGGGCAGGACAGCGGCAAAGGATGCCACCTTCTTGTAGTCGCCATCAGCGCGGCGGTCCATGTTCAACTGTTCGGAAGTGCCGGACTTGCCGCCGATACGGTAGCCGGACACATAGGCATACTTGCCGCCGCCGGTGCCGTTGCCCACCTCATATTCCATGATCTGGCGGATCACATTGCTGGTGCTCTCGCTGATGACCTGACGGCGCACATTGGCACCGATCTCCTCGATCACGTTGCCATTTGCATCGGTGATCTTATCCACCACATGGGGCGTGACCAGATAGCCGCCGTTGACGGCTGCAGCCACAGCGGTGCACATCTGCAGCGGGGTGATGGCCATTGCCTGACCAAAGGCCGAGGAAGCCAGCTGCACTTCGCCCAGCTGGTTGGCCTTATAATACTGCATGAAGCCCGTCTCACTGGGCAGGTCCACGCCGGTGCGGCTGGTAAAGCCAAAGGCATCGAAGTAGTTATAGAAGGTCTGGGAGCCAACGCGCTGGCCCAGCTGGATATAGTAGATATTGCAGCTCTGGCGCAGAGCTTCGGCCAGTGTGATGGTGCCGTGGGCTTTGTGGCCTGCGCAGTGGTAGGTCTCCTTTGCCACGCCGTAAGCACCGGCGCAGGTAAAGGTGGTGTTGATGTTTGCAAGGCCGGAGTCCACGCCCATGGCCGAGGTGATCACCTTGAACACACTGCCGGGGTAGTACAACTCGGTGATGGCCTTGTTTTTCCACTGGATATCGCGGAAGTAGCCGGAGTAATCGCCCTCCTCGTCCAGAATGCGGTTGCCGTTTGCGTCCTTCAGCTCGTTGCCGTTCTCATCCTTTTTGTAGATGCCGTACAGCTCCGGCTCAGCGCGCACCAGCTCGTTGAGGTAATCCAGATTTGCGCTGTAGTCCAGCGGGTCGTTGGGGTCAAAATCCGGCTTGGAAGCCATGGCAAGGATGGCACCGGTCTTGACGTTCATCACGATGGCGCAGCCGCGGTTCTCCACCGTGTTGGCTGCAATGGCTTCGTTCAGATACCGTTCCACGATCTCCTGCACATTCACATCCAGCGAAAGCACCAGATTGGAGCCATCCTTGGCTGCAAAGGTGGTGGCATTCTCGTCCGCAATGGCGTTGCCGTAGGCATTGCGCTGGGTAATGGTGCGGCCATCCACACCGGCCAGCGT
>PVMQ01000927.1_pt1 | contig 21317 bp, 23 predicted proteins | sample 1853411 | NCBI WGS metagenome assembly PVMQ01 (sample SAMN08533513, study PRJNA380276) | Human gut metagenome, whole genome shotgun sequencing project.
AAGTATGCCTGTGCCCTCCCCCTGTCCGCGGCGCACGTTCCGACCTAATAAAAAAATAAAGAAAAATGAAAAAACCCCTTGAAAAGTACCACGATTCATGTTATTATCTAGACTCGTGATATAAAATTCCTTGCTCATAATCAGATTTATGAGCCAGAGACCAAAAGGAGGTAACATTCGCATGAACAAATATGAATTAGCACTCGTCGTTAGTGCAAAGATCGAGGATGATGCGAGAACAGCAGTAGTCGAGAAGGCAAAAGAGTACATCACACGTGCCGGCGGTACTGTTACAGAAGTTGAGGAGGCTGGTAAGAAGAGATTAGCTTACGAGATTCAGCACATGACTGAGGCCTTTTATTACTTCATCCAGTTCGATGCTGAGGGAACAGTCCCAGCAGAAATCGAGCAGGACGTTCGTATCATGGACAATGTTCTTCGTTTCTTATGCGTTAGAAAAGACGAGGCATAGTATAAGAAAATAGGAGATTGTATTATGAACAAAGTAATACTTATGGGTAGATTAACCAGAGACGCAGAAATCCGCTATGCCCAGGGGGACAACTCACTTGCAATAGCAAGATTTTCACTTGCGGTAGACAGACGATACAGCAAGAATGCAGAGGAGCAGTCAACGGATTTCATCAACTGCGTAGCTTTTGGAAAGATAGCAGAATTTTTTGAGAGATTTGGCCGTAAAGGAACAAAATTTGTTGTTGAGGGCCGAATCCAGACCGGCAGCTATACAAACAAGGACGGACAGAAGGTATACACCACTGACGTCGTGGTTGAAAATGCAGAGTTTGCAGAGTCTAAATCAGCCGCATCAGGAAATGCAGGCGGATTTGCACCGGCAGACAGACCTGCACCTAGCCAGGCTGCTGGGGATGGCTTCATGAACATTCCGGACGGAATCGACGAGGAGCTTCCATTCAATTAGTAGTGTCCACGAGGACAAATATTCAAGGAGGTAACAAAAATGGCTTACAATAAATCAGCTGATGGTTCATCAATGAAGAGAAGACCAATGCGTAGAAGAAAAAAAGTCTGCGTATTCTGTGGAAAAGACAATGTCATTGATTACAAAGATACAAACAAATTAAAGAGATACATCTCTGAGAGAGGAAAAATCCTTCCACGCCGTATCACAGGAAACTGTGCAAAGCACCAGAGAGCTCTTACAGTAGCAATCAAGAGAGCACGTCATCTTGCTCTTATGCCATACGTTTGCGAATAAGATAAATGTATGATAAATCCCGACTACCGGATGGTGGTCGGGATTTTTTAGGTTAAAAATGTTTTATGTTTAAAAAATTAATATTTGTTGCATAATCAAATTACATAGTATAAAATGAATATAAAACAAATACTAATAAAAAGGGAGGGTTCAAATGGATACATACATTGTTTTCTGGTTGGCAGCCACCGTAGTTTTTGTTTTAGTTGAGATTATGACAGTCGGGCTCACATCCATATGGTTTGCGGCAGGCTCATTTGTAGCGTTTATAATCGCACTGCTTGGCGGCAATGTCGTGGTTCAGGGAATTGCATTTATACTCGTTTCAGTCGTGCTTTTAGCTCTCACAAAGCCATGGGCCGGGAAGTACATCAATTCCAGGACAGTGAAGACAAACGTGGACAGTCTGGTCGGAGAAAGAACCGTGCTCACCGAGGATGCTGACAGCATGAAGCAGACGGGAAAAGCCGTTGTAAACGGTCAGGAGTGGACAGTCAGACCGCAGGAAGAGACCCAGGTCATAAGAAAAGGCGAGCTTATCGAGGTAGTAAAGATAAGCGGAGTAAAACTAATTGTAAAAAGGGTAAAGGAGGCTTAACCGGAAATGGAAGGATTAATAGCACTTGCAGTGTTACTCGTAATTGTACTTATAGTACTGGTAAACTGCATCAAAATCGTGCCACAGGCACATGCAATGGTAATTGAGCGTTTGGGAGGATATCTCACCACATGGAGCGTAGGACTTCACCTCAAGGTGCCATTTATCGACAGAATAGCAAAGAAAGTCATCTTAAAGGAGCAGGTGGTAGATTTCCCGCCACAGCCTGTAATCACAAAGGATAATGTAACAATGCAGATAGACACTGTAGTATATTTCCAGATTACTCTACGCATACGGAGTAGAGAATCCAATCATGGCAATTGAGAACCTCACAGCCACAACACTTCGTAACATCATCGGAGACTTAGAGCTTGATGAGACACTCACCAGTCGTGAGACAATCAACACCAAGATGCGCGCAACACTCGATGTGGCAACAGATCCATGGGGCATCAAGGTAAACCGTGTCGAGCTCAAGAACATCATACCTCCAAAGGCCATCCAGGATGCCATGGAGAAGCAGATGAAGGCAGAGCGTGAGAGACGAGAGGCCATTCTTCGTGCAGAGGGTGAGAAAAAATCAACAATCCTTGTTGCAGAGGGAAATAAAGAGTCAGTCATCCTCGATGCCGAGGCTGAAAAGCAGGCAGCCATCCTTCGCGCAGAGGCAAAGAAGGAGGCAACAATCCAGGAGGCAGCAGGTCAGGCAGAGGCTATCCTCAAGATACAGCAGGCCAATGCAGACGGACTTCGCATGTTAAAGGAGGCAAATCCGGATAACGCAGTGCTCCAGATAAAGAGCTTAGAGGCATTTGCCAAGGCAGCAGACGGCAAGGCTACAAAGATAATCATCCCTTCAGAGATTCAGGGGATTGCAGGTCTTACAAAGTCAATTGCAGAGATAGCTGCGGATAAGACTGAGAAGTAATTATAGTTAATTAAAATGAATACCGAAAGATGAGAGCACACAAAAAGCATCGCATGTATCATATCAATATCAGATATATGCGGTGCTTTTTAGATTGCACAGAATTGTGCTTAGATTACACAGGATTGCCCTGAACTCCTGTAATTCCAAACTGATAAATATAGTACTAGGAATAATCCCCACAAAGTGGTATACTCTCTAGTAGGTATATCAATCGATGCGGGCTGCACAAAGGTGTGACCGGTAACTTATAAATTTGTAGTACATTCTCGAAACCGCAACCGTTGCACCGGCAGCATCAGCGCAACGCAGCGGGGATAAGGAGAGTAAAATGAAGAAAAAAATAAAATTCAAGGGCAGGCTGAAAAGCTACATGTGCTGGCCGCTATATCTGACGTTTGTGTGGATATGTGCTGACGGAATAGCACTGCGCTATGACAGAAGGCTTGGCTATGGCATGGTAGGCTTTACAGTGTTTTACTTTGCGCTTGTGCTGTTTTTGTATGTCAGAAGCAAGTCAGTTGTTGCAAATGAGCTGATAAGCTTTGCAACACAGTATTCATCGGTGCAGAAGAGGCTGCTTAATGAGTTTGAGGTGCCGTATGCCCTGCTTGAGTACTCCGGCAAGATACTCTGGGTAAATGACAAATTCGCAGAACTAATGGGTGTGGATAAAAAATATCACAAATCCATCACTACACTTTTTCCGACAGTGACTAGAGAGCTTCTCACCAAGAGTGATGCGCCGACAGACTTCAAGATAGTAAATGAGGAGGAGGACAGCATAGTCCGTCTGTCCGTCAAGCGAATATATTTCAACTCTATCGCAGAGGAAAATGAGATAATCGACACAAATGAAGCAGACCAGTTTTTGACGGCGCTGTATGTATTTGATGAGTCGGAGCTTTATCACTGCAAGAAAGAAATCACAGAGCAGAAGCAGGTCTCAGCGCTTGTGTATATTGACAACTATGATGAGGCGCTCGACAGCATAGAGGACGTAAAGAGGTCACTGCTCGTTGCACTTATCGACAGGCGTGTAAACCAGTATTTTGCCAAGTATGACGGACTTGTCAGAAAGATAGAAAACGACAAATACTTCGTGGTGTTCAAGTACAAGTACCTTGACAGCATGAAGGAGGACAAGTTCAAGGTGCTCGACGAGGTTAAGGCTATAAAGGTCGGCAATGAGATGGCGGTCACACTCAGTATCGGAATCGGTATAAAGAGCGATAAGTATAATGAAAACTACGTTTATGCGCGAAATGCCATAGATTTGGCCCTCGGACGAGGCGGTGATCAGGTAGTTATAAAGGATCACGATGATATCCTGTATTTTGGCGGCAAGTCAAAGCAGGTGGAGAGCAAGACAAGGGTAAAGGCGAGAGTCAAGGCACAGGCGCTTCAGGAAATCATTGAGACCTGTGAGAACGTACTTATCATGGGCCACAGCATCACAGATGTAGATTCGCTTGGAGCAGGCATAGGTATATATTGTGCAGCCAAGAATCTCGACAAAAAGGCACAGATAGTAATAAATGACCCGACAAGCTCAGTAAGACCTCTTATGGAGACATTTTCAGAGGCAAAGGGCTACCCGGCGGATATGTTTATAAACAGCGAAGAAGCTCTTGAGATGGTGAGCAAGGATACTCTTGTCATGGTGGTGGACACCAACAGGCCAAGCTACACAGAGTGCCCTGAGCTCCTCAGAAAGACTGGAAAGATAGTCGTATTTGACCACCACAGACAAAGCAGCGAGATAATAGAGAATCCTATACTCTCATATATCGAGCCGTATGCATCAAGTGCGTGTGAGATGGTAGCAGAGGTATTGCAGTACTTCAACGACGGAGTCAAGATTAATGCGACAGAGGCCGACTGCATCTACGCAGGAATCCTCATCGACACCAACAACTTTATGACGAAGACAGGCGTGCGTACATTTGAGGCGGCAGCCTTTTTGAAGCGCTCAGGTGCAGAGGTAACACGCGTCAGAAAGATGCTTAGAAATGACATGGCATGCTACAAGGCAAGAGCCGAGGCAGTACGCCATGCAGAGGTATACAGGGGCTCGTTTGCCATATCGGTATGCCCTAGCGAGAATGTGGAGAGCCCGACAATCGTCGGTGCACAGGCAGCAAATGAGCTGCTAAACATCATAGGAATCAAGGCATCATTTGTGCTCACGGAGTACAATGACAAGATTTATATCAGCTCTCGTTCAATCGACGAGATAAATGTCCAGATAATCATGGAGAAGCTGGGCGGTGGCGGACATTTAAATGTGGCAGGCGCGCAGCTGACAGGCGTTACTATCGTGCAGGCAAAGCGCATGATACAGGATACACTGGACGAAATGCTAAAAGAAGGAGACATAGAAGAATGAAAGTAATCTTATTACAGGACGTAAAACCATTAGGCAAAAAAGGCGAGATAGTAAACGTAAGTGACGGCTACGCCAGAAACAATATCATACCTAAAAAGCTCGGAGTAGAGGCTACTCCAAAGAACCTAAATGACTTAAAGCTTCAGAACCAGCACGCTGACAAGGTAGCACAGGAAAACTACGAGAGTGCACTTGCGCTCGCAAAGGTCGTAGAGAGCACAAAGGTAGTAGTAAAGCTGCGCTCAGGAGAGGGCGGCAGGACCTTCGGCTCCATTTCCACCAAGGAGATTTCGGCTGCGGCAAAGGAGCAGCATGGCTTAGAGCTCGACAAGAAAAAGATGCAGCTTAACGAGTCAATCAAGGCACTCGGAAACTATGAGGTGCCTGTCAAGCTTCATCCAAAGGTAACAGCAAACCTTACAGTATCAGTAGTTGAAGGATAGGAGGAATCCCCTTGGAAGAAGCATTAATCAAACGAATAATGCCAAACAGCCTTGAGGCAGAGCAGTCCGTGGTCGGCTCCATGATTATGAGCAAGGATGCCATAGTGACCGCCAGCGAGATGCTCCTTAAGGAGGATTTTTATCATCAGCAGTACGGCATCATATTTGAGACCATGGTTGAGCTCTTTACAGAGGGGCAGCCTGTAGATCTCGTCACACTCCAGAACCGTTTAAAGGAAAAGGATGTGCCGCAGGAAATACAAAGTCTTGACTTTGTGAGAACTCTCGTCACCAGTGTGCCGACTTCTGCCAACATCAAGTACTATGCCAATATCGTAAAAGAAAATGCCATAAAGCGAAAGCTCATCCATGTGACAGAGGACATAGAGAACGAGTGCTACGCCGGCAAGGAATCGCTCGAGAGCGTGCTCGACAAGACAGAGCACGATGTATTTGAACTGCTTTCTACAAGGCAGACAGGTGACTACGTGCCAATCCGTACTGTAGTCATGAATGCCCTCGAGAAAATCGAAAAAGCAGCACAGCAGGAGGGCACCGTAACAGGAATCCCGACAGGTTTCATAGACCTTGACTACAGGACAGCGGGACTTCAGCCGTCAGATCTCGTGCTAGTGGCAGCCCGTCCGTCAATGGGAAAGACCGCCTTCGTGCTCAACATAGCACAGCATGTGGCATTCCATGCACATCTGTGTACAGCCATATTCTCACTCGAGATGTCGAAGGAGCAGCTCGTAAACCGTCTGTTCTCGCTCGAATCAAAGGTAGATGCGCAGGCACTGCGTACAGGAAATCTGTCTGATGCCGACTGGGAAAAGCTGGTCGAGGGAGCCGGAATCATCGGAGACTCCGAGCTCATCATAGACGACACTCCGGGTATCAGCATATCAGAGCTTCGAAGCAAGTGCCGTAAATACAAGCTCGAACACGACTTAAAGCTCATCATCATCGATTACCTGCAGCTCATGACAGGCTCAGGACGAGGCTCAGAATCGCGTCAGCAGGAAATCTCAGATATATCACGTTCACTTAAGGCACTCGCCAGAGAGCTTTCAGTCCCTGTGGTGGCACTCTCCCAGCTATCACGAGCCGTAGAGCAGCGTCCCGACCACAGGCCTATGCTTTCTGATCTTCGAGAGTCAGGAGCTATCGAGCAGGATGCCGACGTCGTCATGTTCATCTATCGTGACGATTACTACAACAAGGACACCGAGCTCAAGGGTATCTCAGAAATCATCATCGCCAAACAGCGTAACGGTCCAATCGGCACCGTAAACCTCGCATGGCTGCCTGAGTACACGAAGTTTGCAAATCTGGAGCATTAAGACTAAAACACAAAAAGAATAAAGAGACAATCCATCCCGGCTCACGTCATAGGATAAAGTTAAGTATCCTGATGTGGGCCGGGATTTTTCAAAATCTCTTTATACTTAAAAAGAGAAGAAAGCTATAAACTTTCCCGCAATTCATCCGATATATTCCTTAGAATAGGGTAAGAACAACAGTCAATTGCAACATATTTTCACACGGAGGTGTTAGAGATGGCAATAGAGGCAATCAAGGGTGCAGGAATGGTTTATCAGGGAAGTACATCAACTGCACAGATAAAGGAACAGGCACAGGGAAGGACAGAGGTGTCCAGTGCGGACAATCAGGTCGTGTCTGACAGCATCGCAAGGAATATTCAGGCGATGAATACGAAGGAAGCAAGCGGTGATTCAGCCGGTGATGCCGGAGCGCGGGGACAGGCACAGGCTGCTGCACAAAAGCAGAATGAGAAGAATATGCAGCTTAAAAAGGCTGTGGATGATATCAACAAGAGCGCGTTGGCTGACCAGTCGGAGGCAGTGTTCGGCATCCATGAGAAGACTAACCGCGTGACAGTTGATAAGAAGACAAAGGAAGTCATCAAGGAGTTTCCGCCGGAGAAGACGCTCGACATGATAGCGAAGGTCTGGGAGATGGCAGGACTCATGGTAGATGAGAAGAGATAGGAGGACACCATGGCAATCAGATTATCGGGAATGACATCAGGTCTGGATACAGATTCTATTGTAAAGGCAATGGTATCGTCATATACCACCAGAAAAGAGAAATATCAGAAGGCGCAGACTAAGCTTGAGTGGACACAGGATGCGTGGAAATCCCTTAATACCAAGGTGTACAGCTTGTACAGCAATATTTCCAATCTGCGATTTTCTACAGCATACAACTTAAAGAAGACATCAGTTTCGGATACTACAAAGGCCACAGTAAAGGCAGGCTCCGGTGCACCAAGCGGCACACAGTCGCTGAAAATCAAGCAGATGGCAAAGGCCGGATATATGACCGGAGCAGAAATTAAGGCAGACAGTGAGAAGACTACACTTGCCCAGCTCGGTTACACAGGTGGTGATGCCAAGCTTGAGGTAAAGATGGGCGATGAGACCAAGTCCATCACGCTCAGCGCATCATCTACCATGAACGACGTGGTAAAGGAACTCAGGAATGCTGGGCTTGATGCAAACTACGATTCAAGCTACAAGAGATTTTATATCAGCTCAAAAAAGACAGGCGTGGCAAACGATTTTACCATAACCGGCAGCAATATAGATGGAGCATCAGCACTTTATAGCCTGGGAATAGCATATGGTGGTGAAAAGACCACTACCGGTACTTATTCATCCAATCCATATGATGAGTATGCAGCTTTACATGGAGTTTCAGACGATGAGACCAGAGCCAAAATCGAGGCAGCTGTTACAAACTACAATAATCTGACAACAGATGCGGCGAAGATGAATGCGCAGAGCAAAAATCTTATGAATGCTGTAAATTATGGCTATTCATATGCCACACTTCAGGGCATTTATGAGAAGCTGGATGCAAACAATGCAGGAGATAGTGATAAGCTGAAGCTGCTTGAGAAGCTTGGCTCATCTCGTGATGGCGCATTGATTTCAAAGAATGGTGACAGCTATGATACATATACAAAGACCACACTGACCGATACAAATGGAAATACTCTCTATAAGTATATTGACAGCGACAACAATAGCCACTATATTGCAGCCGTTGCTGATAAGGACAAGGATACCACATCGTACTATGATGTGACAGAATCTACGAGGACAGCTTATACGGACGCTGATGGCAAGGAGCTTGAAGCAGTACCTACAGTAGTCGATGATACAACACTGAAAGTCGGTGATAAGACTTACAAAAAGGACGAGGCAGACGGCAAGTACTATCTGCAAAAGGAAGATGGCACAGCTGATAAAACTGATTCCATCACTGTTTCACAAAAGACCGAGTACACTATTGCGGCAGATGCCGTAAACAAGACAGGTATAGAGTCAGCTTCAGCTGCGTATGACACAATCATAAAGTCAATGGACGAAAAGACTAAAAGCTCATACGATGAGGCTCTTGCGTCAGTTCAGGCATTTGAGGCTTCAAAGGACGAAGTGCTCGGAAGCGATGACGAGTATTCGGTTGCCAGCCTCACAAAGGCTATTCAAAATGCTTATGCAGGCAAGGATAAGGATGGCGGCACAATCGCTGTTTCAGGAAAGAAAGCAGTAGAGCAGCTTTTAGCAGGAAACGGAAACGAGGCTGACGGCTTTGTAAATAAAGCCAATGCTCTGGAGGAGGCAGCAGAGGCCAACACAAAAAAAGCAGCAGATAGCAATATTGTAAAGGAGCTTGCCTCAAAGCAGAAGGATTCGGCTGAGTATACACAGGCGCTAAACGACCTGCTTGACAGGGTAAACACTTCATACACGCTTCAGAATAAGGCACTTTTCAATTCACAGGTGAAGAAGGTCGCAGGACAGGATTCGGAGATTGAGCTGAACGGTGTAAAATATACAGGTGACAGTAACAGCTATTCAATCAATGGACTGACAATCGAGGCACTTGCTGAGACCGGAGACAGTGCTATAAGCATTACAACCAGCACAGATACACAGGGTGTATATGATAAGGTAAAGGATTTTCTGACAGAGTACAACAACATCATCAACGAGATGACGAAGCTATACAATGCTGATTCAGCAGGAAGCTACGAGCCGCTCACGGATGATGAAAAGGATCAGATGTCTGATAAAGAGATTGAGAAGTGGGAGACAAAGATTAAGGACTCTCTGCTTCGCAGGGATTCTACACTTGGCAGCGTAATGACAGCAATGCAGACAGCCATGATGTCATCAGTTGAGATAGGTGGCAAGAAGTACTCGCTCTCAAGCTTTGGAATCAGCACACTTGGATTTTTGAATGCAGCGGAGAATGAGCAAAATGCATATCACATTGATGGTGATGAGGATGACGCCAATACATCCGGCAAGACAGATAAGCTCATGGCAGCTATAAACGATGATCCGGATACGGTAATGCAGTTTATGCAGCAGCTTTCAACTAATCTGTATAGTGCAATCGGTGACAAGATGAAGTCTACAGATTTGAGCTCAGCATTTACCATCTACAATGACAAGCAGATGAAGACAGAGTACACTAACTACACCAAGACTATTAAGGAATGGGAGAAAAAAATCTCAGATCGTGAGGATTACTACTACAACAAGTTTACTCAGATGGAGTCAGCTATGACCAAGCTCAACAGCACACAGAGCTCAATTAGCAGCTACTTCTCATAAAAAGATACCAGGGAGGGTATATTATGTTACAAAATAAAGCATACGCAGCATATGCAAACAACAAAATCATGACTGCATCACCGGCAGAGCTTACACTCATGCTGTATGATGGTGCAATCAAATTTTGCAATATTGCAATCATGGCAGTGGAGAAGGAGGATATCCAGCAGGCTCACACAAACATCCGCAAGGTTGAGCGTATCATAGAAGAGTTCCAGTCCACACTTGATGACAAATATCCGGTATCAAAGGATTTTAACAATGTATATACATATCTTCACAGACGTCTTGTCGAGGCAAACATAAAGAAGGACAAGGAGATTCTTGAGGAGGTGCTTGAGCACCTGCGCACTATGCGTGACGCGTGGAAAGAGGTCATGCAGGCCACATGTAACGGAAACAAGTTACATGTGTCATAGATAAATGTATCATAAATCACCGACAGGGATTATAGAGAGTTTTTAACTTAAACAAAACGCAGAGACAGCAGCATGAAGCTAGTTTGTTTGTGCGTTTTGTGCTATCATAGAGATGATTATAGTTAAAACAATCGAAAATACAGGGGGAACACAATGGAACAGACTTACATAGATATAATGATACAAAGCCACGAGAAAAAGGAACAGGTACTCGACAGGATAATAGAGCTTGATATCAAGCAGAAGAACCAGCTCGAGGATCCACAGCTTACACCTGACGACTTCGACGAGGTAGTTGAGGCAAAGAGCAGGCTCATCGACCAGCTCAATAATTTAGACTCAGGCTTTGAGAAGCTTTTTGAACGTACAAAGGAAGAACTGAATGGTCACAAAGAGGACTACAAGGAGCAGATACGCACCATGCAGGAGCATATCCGCAGTATCACGGACAAGAGCGTAAAAATACAGAGTCAGGAGGCCCGCAACAAGGATCTCATGACTCTGAAATTTGCGTCCATAAAGAAGCAGGCCCGCGAGGTGCGTGTCGGCACGCAGGCAGCAAGCCGCTACTACAAGTCCATGTCAGGAACCGGATATATGGAGCCGCAGTTTATGGACAATAAAAAGTGAAAAGTTTAATTTAATATTTCACCTCAATATCCCCAAGCCCTGAGTCAATAATCAGGTGCTTTTTGGCATGCTCATTTACCTCATACTCATCATCATAGTCATTGCCGTTGATTGTGATATCGCCTGTACCTGAGTCCAGGTCCATCATGTAACCGTCAAGTGACTGTGAGGATGTTACAGTGATGTTACCTGTACCGCCGTCGATATCCATTTCGTCAAAGGCACAGTTTTCAAAGCTAAGATTGCCGGTTCCGCCATCCACATCACATGTGGCAAAGCTGCAGTCTGTGACATATAAATCGCCTATGCCGGTGTCAAATTCTGCATCGGCTGCGGTCAGGGAATTAAGGTTTACCTCGCCTACGCCGGTATCAAGGGAGAGCTTGTTCAATGCTGCGCCATCAGGAATGGTAACAGTGATTTCACTTGTGGTGTTTCTTCTGTAGTTGGCTCCTTTGCTCTGTGATATTGTGAGGGTATCGCCGGAGCTCTTAATCTTTGGAACCAGTCGCTTGTTGCATTTGTATGAGACCATGTAGCTGTCACCGGTTTTTACGTTGATGTTCGATATGGTTGTATCAAATACCAGGTTTGAAAATTCATCGACTGAAAGCTCCTCTGTGCATACGTTTCCGAGAGACTTGTCTGAGCGCGGAATCAGATTGTTAAACAGGCCTAGGGCAAAGCCCCCGATATGGTAGAGGCTTCCGGCGATGATGCAGACCACTGTAATTATTGTAATTATTATTAGATATATATTCTTTTTCATGACTTGTCTCCATTTCTGAATTATCTTGTTGCATAATTTGTTTTGTGATTATTCAAAATATGCTACACACATTTTTGACTGTCCTGGTTTCCGTTAATTTCCATGTTTATCGCCGAGCAGATTTTCCACCAGCGAATTGATGATTGCGGCTATTGGCCAGATAATCCATGTGATACCCCAATCAAAGGTAATAAAGCTCCAGCATAGATAAATGCATGTGACTGTTGACCAGTAAACTGACATGATTGCAGCCACAACAGGGTTTTCATAGTGCACCTTGCCATCGTGTGAATTGGCAAAATTACCGCCCATAGTCTGTGCTCCGTTTAGGGAAAGGGGCTTGTCAAAGCTTGATTTCTTCATGTTTGTGAATACTATCATGAATACACCGATTGCTATAAACACGAGCACGAGTCCGCCTGAAAGTGAGTCTGCGAAGGTGCTTTTGGTGTTCAGTGAGCTGATTATGATTGCCGGCACTGCGCAGAGTATGCAGAGCATGATACCCACTGTTAAAAGCATCGCATGTGTGGAGCGGTAGCTTTCCTTTCGCTCGATGACCCAGTTTGCCGTCTCAAAATCTATGCAGTAAGGCTCTTGCTTCAGGTAGCTCCACTTGGATGAGATAGAGCCTGAAAAAATGAAGAAGCCGACTGCCACTGCGACACACAGGAACAGGAAGGTAATGCCGATTGCATCAGATGCGTCCGGTGAAGCGAGTGAACGCGGAATGCATTCGCTGAATATCGGTCCAAGACTTGCGATTATGCAAAGCAGCACTCCAAACGCTGTGAGATATGCTTGTTTTGCCGAATCCCTGAGGAATGCGGCAGCAGTCTCGCGGGAGAGTGTTTTGGCGGCAGGCATTGCCTGACTGGGATTCACGAAGCTCTTGATACCGAGTGAGTCGGCGAGCTCGTCAAGATTTCCAAACTCTGATATGACTATGCCTATGGCTTCGTTGTCAGATTTGCCCTCGGATATTAATTCGTTGTATTTATCCTCCATCATCTGATAGAGCTCATATTTGGCTTTTTGCACCTCGGGTGTATTCGGGAGGTGCGAAAACATATTTTCCAGATAATTCTTTATAGTTTCCATAAAATGTCTCCTTTAAAATCGTATAAATTTGCTTACTACATCAAGTGTCAGCTTCCATTCCTCGCATTTCATCCTGTAATATTCTCTGCCGGCATCGGTAATCTGATAGTAGGTCCGCCTTTTGCCGCTTGCATTGTCGCTCGAAGAGAATGATGTGATATAGCCGTTTTTCTCAAGGCGGGTAAATGCAGAGTAGAGAGTTGTTTCTTTTATGACGTATTTTTCCTCGGTTATTAGTCTTATCTGCTTTGAAATCTCGTAGCCGTAGGATGGTCTGTCGAGGAGCAGGTAGAGTATGATGGTATCGTTGTATCCGCGGATGACATCGCTGCTTATATTGACCATTGTTCACCTCCTGTTTTAAGTATTTTATTTCATCATGATGTTCATATTTTATTAATATAAGACCTGATACACAGATGAAAGGTTGTACATCAGGCGTGTTAAAATTAATTGATACTACGTGTGACATACTACGAGTGTCATACTATGTCTGTCGTAGTAAATGTATCACATGTTGTTTTTCATGTCAACAGTGATTCTAAAATAATTTATTCTGCATAATTTGTTCTGAAAAATTTATTCTGTAAAAAATGTTCCGGGTGTTTCGATTATTTTAAAAAGTTAGCCACTCCGTACAAAGATTAGCGGTAAAATACATTGACACAGCCCATGTCATTTGATATATTTTTTAGAAGCAAAGGCGATTAATTAAATACACACTACCTCTGAGGGAGTAGTTCGCGTATCATTACATATACGTGGTTTGTCAACAGACCGGTCAATAGACCTGGCAAACATTAAAGAATGAGACTCAAGTATGCAGCACACAATAAAGCTATATAAGCCATATAATTATAGCTTTATAAGGTTTCGTGTCTGCATGCGAGGGTCTCATTTTTCATATGGAGCGTTCATGTTGCTGATAACACTGTTAGGTGTGAACAGTAACGCATTCATATGCTTATCTGGGAGAAATTAATCGCCGCACACTAGGCAAAAGGGAGAAAAATATGGTATTATTTATTGAAATCCTGCTCATAGGAGTAGGTTTGTCAATGGACGCCTTCGCAGTATCCATCTGCAAGGGACTTGGAATGACAAAGGTAAACAGAAAGCAGGCGCTGACAATCGGTCTTTATTTCGGAGGATTTCAGGCGCTCATGCCGTTTATCGGCTATATGCTGGGCATCCGCTTTGAGAAGTACATCACAAGCATTGACCACTGGATAGCATTCATTCTGCTGGGATTTATCGGTGGAAAGATGGTTTATGAGGCAGTAAAGGAAAAGGATGATGACGCGGTCGTGGAAAAAGACCTGGCGCTCAATCAGGGAGAGATGCTTCTGCTTGCAATTGCAACAAGCATCGATGCGCTTGCAGTCGGAATCATGTTTGCATTTACCTATGACAGCTTAAACATCTACTGGGCTATTGCAATCATAGGACTTACAACCTTCGTGCTCTCAATCATCGGAGTCATAGTCGGAAACTTTTTCGGCAATAAATATAAAAAGAAATCAGAGATAGCCGGAGGAATCATTCTCATACTCATAGGTGTGAAGATATTGCTTGAGCACCTGGGTATTATAAGCTTTTAATGAGCGTGTTATGATATGACAGAAACTGTGGCTGGGATTACATTTCAGATACTATAAGAAATGAAATAATATAGAATACAAAAATAAAAAATGGAGGAATCAACATGGAAAATTTCATCAATAATGCACCGTTTATAGTGGTGCTGCTCTGCCTGATAGTGGGCTTTGTGTTTTTGGTAAAGGGCGCAGACCTGTTCGTGGAGGGCAGCTCAAGCGTGGCAAAGCGCTTCAAGGTACCGTCACTTATCATTGGACTGACAATTGTCGCGATGGGAACTTCGCTTCCTGAAACAGCGGTCAGTGTGGCAGCATCCATAGCACACAATAATACGCTTGCAGTCAGCAACGTGACAGGTTCAAACATATTTAACCTTATGGTAGTAATCGGCGTGTGCGCTTTGATGACACCAGTAGTGGTGGACGGAGCATCATTAAAAAGGGATTTCCCATTTTCGATGATATGTGCCATTTTACTTCTTGTCATGGGAACAATCGGCATGACACTCGGCAGAGTGGACGGAATAATACTGCTCGGCTGCTTTGCAGGATACATTTTCTACCTTATCAGACACACATTAAAACAGAACAGGCAGTCATCAGATGAGGAGGTCGATGAGATACCTCTCATCTCAATGCCAAAAGCAGTGATTTTCATCCTGATCGGGGCTGTCGGCATCGCAGTAGGCGGAGATGTCGTAGTAGACAGTGCAAGCCGCATAGCGATTGACCTTGGAATGAGCCAGACACTCGTCGGACTGACCATCGTATCTATCGGAACATCGCTTCCGGAGCTTGTGACATCAATAGTCGCAGCCAGAAAAAACGAGGTCGATATGGCACTCGGAAATGCCGTCGGCTCATGTATTTTCAACATACTCATGGTGCTCGGAATTGCATCAGCCATCAGCCCGATAGCATTCATACAGGAAAATATCATAGATATTATCGTGCTTGTGGTATTTTCACTCATCGTGTGGATTATGGCATGGACAAAACGTGAGATAAAAAGAGGCGAGGGCATCATCATGCTGCTAATGTATGCGGCATATACAGCGTATATTATCATACGATAGGGTAAAATACCTTTTGAACCTTTAATGCATAATATTACTTAGAAAATGTGCAGATACTTATTGGGTATCTGCATATTTTTTAGTTAAATATATGCATAAAGGAGGAAAATATGCAACAAAATATGTCAATGCAAAATATATCAATAGTAAATAGAAAATTTCCCACAAATTTTACACAGCCACCTCAGTATATTTTCAATTATTTGTTACGCTTATAAGTGCAGAAATAAAGATTACAAAACATGTACGAATATTTTTATGAAAAGCAGACTATAATTTATGATTAAGTAACAAAACAGGAGGCAATAATTTGACATACGATGAGATAAAAAAGAATAAGGAGGTCTGTGAATGTTTAAAGAAAGGGAATGAAAACCTTGGAGTATTGGGCTTTACAGACCATTCGGCAGCTCATTGCACAATGGTAGCCAAAAGAGCAGCATATATATTAAAGAAATTCGGTTACAGCGAATCTGATATTGAAATGGTAAAAATCGCGGGATTTATGCATGATATCGGAAATGTGGTAAACAGAAGCCGTCATGCGGAATATGGTGCAATACTGGCAAACGAGATACTCAAAGAAACAGATATGAGTCTGAAGGATAGGATAACGGTTGTGTCTGCGATAGGACATCATGATGAGTCAACCGGAGGGGCAACGGATCCTATTTCAGCAGCACTCATCATAGCAGATAAAACCGATGTGCGCAGAAACCGTGTAAGGAACAAGGCAAAAGAAAATTTTGATATACACGACAGGGTAAATTATGCAGTAACAGATGCAGCTCTTAAGATAAATATGGATAAAAAAGTCATAGCGCTTAATCTGCAGATTGATACGAAAATCTGCTCTATGTATGAGTATTTTGAAATTTTCTTAGGTCGAATGATGATGTGCCGTGGCGCAGCAGAGGTGCTGGGTGCAACTTTTAAGCTTACGGCAAATGGTTCGAAGGTGTTGTAGAAAATCGGCTTAAAGTTGATGGGATATTGAAAATGAAAAAGATATGATAACCTGTTATGAAAAAGTTGAGAAAAAATATAAACATGATGTGATGACATATGGTTTTAAGTCGGGTAATGTTTCAGATAGGGCAAATACTGTAGACAGTGTGCTTAAGGTTTCATCAGAAAATGACAGTAATGAAAAAAATGATTTGATAAGTGTAACAGTAGACTAGGGTAAGGCTACATTTGAATTAATGGAAGATAATGTGGAGCTGACCGGATATATGTGCGCATGGGCAGATGAGAAAGAGCATGTAGATATAGTAAAAGGAGAAGAAATTGAGCTTTTGAGGATTAGTTATGGAATGGATCATGTTGAGGCTATAATGCCCGGGGCATCTATCGGAAACAACGAATATATGTACAGTTTATCGGTAAGGTTTGAATAAGGCACAACAATTAACTTCAAAGTAATTTACTTGAAAGTTAATTATTTGCAATAAACTTATTCTTGTTGACTTACAACAGTTGACAATTTAAAAGCCACATGCTACTCTAGAAATGTATGAGATAAAAGCGACGAAAAAGAGAGTACTTTTATGGCAGATTTACAGAGAAATCCCACACAGGCTGAGAGGGGATGACCTAAAGTAGGAGGAACATGGCTTTGGAGCAGCAGTATCGAACCATTGGCTAGATACTGACAGGAACCGCCTGTTATAGCGGAAAGAGGCGCAGCAGAGCCGGCAAAAGATGCTGGATGATTTTGATAGCTGTGTGAAGAGAAGTGGTACCACGATATAATCGTCTTCTTGGGAGTTTTCTCCTGAGGAGGCGTTTTGTTTTATTATTACGGCTTCGCACGTAATATATTGAATTGCCGGAGAGCATACAGTTGTTCTGAGGAATATACTGTATGTGATACGGCATTATAGAAGACTATATGTGCGAAGCATTAAAAACAGGAGGAAACTAAATTGGCAAACAAAGGTAAATATTACATGACAACAGCCATTGCGTACACATCAGGCAAGCCTCATATCGGAAACACATATGAGATCATCCTTGCAGACGCAATCGCCAGATACAAGAGAGCAGAGGGATACGACGTATATTTCCAGACAGGAACAGATGAGCACGGACAGAAAATCCAGGAAAAGGCTGAGGCAGCCGGAATTTCACCGAAGGAGTTTGTAGATCAGATTTCAGGTGAGGTAAAGAGAATCTGGGATATGGTAAATTCATCATATGACAATTTTGTTCGCACAACAGATGAGGATCATGAGAAATGTGTAAAGAAAATCTTCAAGAAGCTTTACGATCAGGGCGATATCTACAAAGGTTCATACGAGGGACTTTACTGTACACCATGTGAGTCATTCTGGACAGAGTCACAGCTCGTGGACGGAAAATGTCCGGACTGCGGACGTGAGGTACAGCCTGCAAAGGAGGAGGCATACTTCTTCAAGATGAGCAAATATGCAGACAGACTCATCGACTATATCAACACACACCCTGATTTCATCCAGCCGGTTTCAAGGAAAAACGAGATGATGAACAACTTCCTGCTTCCGGGACTTCAGGATCTTTGCGTATCGAGAACATCATTCAGCTGGGGAATTCCGGTAGATTTCGATCCAAAGCATGTAGTGTATGTATGGCTTGATGCCCTCACAAACTATATCACAAAAATCGGTTACGATCCTGACGGATCATCAGAGCTTTTCAAGAAAAACTGGCCTGCAGATCTGCACCTTATCGGAAAAGATATCGTGCGTTTCCACACTATTTACTGGCCTATTTTCCTTATGGCACTTGACCTTCCACTTCCAAAGCAGGTATTCGGACATCCATGGCTGCTTCAGGGCGGTGACAAGATGAGTAAGTCAAAAGGAAACGTTATCTACGCAGACGATATGGTCAGACTTTTCGGCGTGGATGCCACACGTTACTTTGTGCTTCATGAGATGCCATTCGAGAACGACGGAATCATCACATGGGATCTTGTAATAGAGAGATTCAACTCAGACCTTGCAAACATACTTGGAAACCTTGTAAACAGAACAGTTTCCATGAGCAATAAATATTTTGACGGCATCGTAAAGTGCACAGGCGCAACAGGCGATGCAGATCAGACAGCCATTGACGCAGATCTTAAGGCTGTTGTTACCGGAACAAGAGATAAAGTGGCAAAGAAAATGGAAGGACTTCGTGTGGCAGATGCCATCACAGAGGTATTCGCACTTTTCCGTCGCTGCAACAAATACATCGACGAGACAACGCCTTGGGTGCTTGCAAAGGACGAGGCACAGCAGGATCGTCTTGCTGAGGTGCTTTACAACCTCACAGAGTCTATCACAATCGGAGCAAGCCTGCTTCATTCATTCCTGCCGGAGACAGCAGAAAAGATTGTGGCACAGCTTAACACAACACTCCGTGAGTTCGATGATCTTGACAAATTTGGTCTTTATGAGAGCGGCACAAAGGTTACAGACAAACCTGAGATCCTCTTCGGCAGATTAAAGGCAGAGGATGTGATGCCTGAGGTAGAGAAAATCCAGGCGGTACAGAAAGCAGAGTTTGAGGCTGAGCAGGCTAAGCTTGCTGCAGTTGAGGGTAAGGCAACATGTGGCTGTGGTGCAGGTGAAAATGCCGCAGATGGTGCAGACCTTGAGCCTATGGATGTGGAAGCAAAGGAAGAAATCACATTTGATGATTTCGAAAAGCTTCAGTTCCAGGTTGGTGAAATCGTAAAATGTGAGGCAGTTGCGAAGTCAAAGAAGCTTCTCTGCTCACAGGTAAGGATTGGAAACCAGACAAAGCAGATAGTATCAGGCATCAGAAAGTACTATTCTCCTGAGGAGATGGTAGGCAAGAAGGTAATGGTTCTCGTAAACTTAAAACCGGCTAAGCTCGCAGGTGTTTTATCAGAGGGAATGCTGCTGTGCGCAGAGGATGCAGAGGGCAATCTCGCACTCCTGACACCGGAGAAACCAATGCCGGCAGGAGCACCTATTGAATAGGACGTAAGCGACGAGAAGTACTGAATTTAAGGCAGACGTAAAATCGTGCTTGCATGATTTTATGTCTGGCTAAATTCAAGTTCGGCGACCGCCGAACCATCCCGGAAATCCTTGATTTCCGGGATAGGTACTTCTATTAGAAATAAGCTATAATATATCTCAAAAAATGCACTTTATTGAGCAGGAAAAGGAGTCTCATATGGAATATTTTGATATAGTGGACGAGCAGGGAAATCCAACAGGACAGACCGTAGAGCGCAAGCAGGCGCACAGAAACAATATACTTCATAGGACTGCGCATGTCTGGATAGTCAGACACCGCGGAGATTCCATACAGATACTTTTACAGAAAAGGTGCATGGAAAAAGACTCCTTTCCGGGCTGTTATGACATATCAAGCGCGGGACACATACCGGCCGGTGTGGACTACATACCGTCTGCGCTCAGAGAGCTTAATGAAGAGCTGGGGCTGACAATAGAGCCCAAACAGCTTATCGACTGTGGACTGCACAGGCACCATGCAGACGAGGTGTTTCACGGAGAAAGATTTCTGGACAACCAGATAAGCAAGGTGTTTCTTCTGTGGCTCGATGTGGACGAAGCGGACATCACCGTGCAGAAGGAGGAAATCGACTCTGTAAAGTGGTTTGACTACGCAGAGTGTAAGCAGGACGTGATAAACGGCACGATTCCAAACTGCATAGATGTGGCAGAGCTTGAGATGCTTGAGCCACACTTTATAGAATGAAATTTTTGTGAAATAATCATAAAAATATATTTTACGTTAAATCAAATTGGGAGGATACTATGAAATCAACAAAAGACTCTCTCTTAGAGGATATCAAGGCAGAATTTGCCGAGGTCAATGCCATGATGGAGGCGCTCGAAGCAAAGGAGCCGGAGGATGAGGCGAGTGAAGCCTATGACAAGTGGATTGAGGAGTGTGAGCAGCTCGCCATCGAGTCAGAATCACTCATGACACTTATAGATTACAAGATGACACAGGGACTGTAGAGGGATATCCTGTATATATTATACAAAAATAAACACTCGGATATAGATAAATTGCTATATCCGGGTGTTTTTTATAAAGAAAAACTTCAAAAAAATGAAATTAAATATATAAAAAATTGTACAAACCGTGTTATACTTTATACGTTACACTAAATTCAGTAGGAGAAAAAGATGTTATCAGTAATAGAAAAAGTCAATGACGTGGTCAACAATTTTATCTGGGGCGTGCCTGCGATGATATGTATCATAGGTGTCGGGCTGCTTTTGAGCTTCAGAACGGGATTTATTCAGATTAGAAAGTTTCCATATGCGATGAAGGTTACGCTTGGCAGGATGCTCAAAAAACGTGAGGCATCCGACGGAGCGCTAACACCGTTTCAGGCAGTGTGTACGGCACTTGCGGCGACGGTCGGTACAGGAAATGTGGCAGGAGTTGCGGGAGCCATCGCGATAGGCGGACCGGGTGCGGTGTTCTGGATGTGGATT
>PVMQ01000938.1_pt1 | contig 20980 bp, 22 predicted proteins | sample 1853411 | NCBI WGS metagenome assembly PVMQ01 (sample SAMN08533513, study PRJNA380276) | Human gut metagenome, whole genome shotgun sequencing project.
CAAAAATGTATGATTTTTAAATCATTTATTTTCTTGACATCACACCGCTGGACTTAAAGGCTGGTGTTTCTTTTTCCATTCCCGATATGAGAAATACTGGTCGATCTCGTCGTTATAAATACCTTCGTCAATCCGTCTGTCCGGCTGGAGAATATGGTAAATACAAAGAAGCATTTCTTCAGCCCTGTTATTATTGATGCGGCTAATGTTCAGCAGGTCGAATACACGCAAATCAACGACATCCTTGACCTGCCGAAAACCGACATCAACAAACGGGTTTGCGACCTTATACTCATCTACCTTTCTCCATTTTGGGGAGTCGAATTTGACCATCATTACCTGTTTCATTATCTATGCTCCTATCTGTTTGCGTTTTTTGCTCTCTACTAACCAACTGGGAAAAATTTTTCGATTTGAACGAAAAAACTTTTAGAAACGGAGCATATTTTTTAGATGCTTCAGAATAGCAGCTTTCTGACAGTGGATCGTGCTTTGTGCTTTTCCGACCTTTTTGGCATATTCTCTCTCCGTCATAGGAAAATCTGATATGATTAAGCTCTCTATCAAATCTCTTTCTTCGGGGAGTAGTGCAGCGAGTGTTTCTTGGATATGTGCTTTTTGAAAGCGGCGCAGGACTTCCTCAACAACATCGGATTGATTATCTGCCAGCAATTCCTCGCCGGACATTTCATCCTCTGTGGTTATCTGTGTATTATAGGAAAACACCGTCATCCCGGACTGTTTCTCGATTGATGCAAGATAATCGTGTCTATCTTTCTCGGATCGCCACTGTTTTGCGGTTTCAGCTCCACATTCAGCGATGATAATCACATCGTCAACAGAGCAGGCATCTAACTGCCCAAAGCACGCTTTTCGTTTCTGCCCCTCCGGGGTCTTAACGAAGTTCATAAACTCGAAGCTGTTCATTACGATCCAGTTATTGCCGTCAGCGGGCTGTTCGGGGTTCTTTTTGACAAGGTATATTTTTCTCATTACCGTAATCTCCTTTGAATTTTGAATTTGGTTTTCGGGTTCAAAATTTGGAGATCACGGATATTCAGCGATATAGCAGAGCCACTTATTTAGCATCGAAAAAGGCTTCCTTTCAGAGATTTCTCTGCCGGAAGCCCTTGGTCGGTTGTTCTTGCCGAAAAAAAGAAGCCACCGGCAAGACAGGGTAAGCCTATGGCTTACTGTCTTGTCGGTGGCCTCTCATATCTGCATAGCAAGTTTGGTTTAACCAACCGAAGTGTTCAAAGCAAGTGACCTGGAGATGGAATTACGCAGTCTGTTTCACCTCAACCATTCCGTCGTTTTGCCGTATTCAGTTTTTAGCCGATCAATAATATCGGATTTGCCCTTCCGGGGCATAAATGTCAATCTTGTCGTGTCGGCGTCCTTTCTGTACTCGAACCGCTACGGTTCCGCACCTTTTACACTCATACTTGATTTTCCCCTCATCATTTCTATATCCGTAAAGCAATGCACCGCAGTTAGAGCAATACATCGGTATAGGTGTCCAATTATCTTTTGTCACGCACATCACCTCATTAAGTTCCTTGACGCTCTCAGGGCTGATGAATGGTGGCATCCTTAGAGAACTGCTCTTTTCTTGCCTTCTACAAACCACTTTCCGTTTTCTTCATCGAAAAGGAAGGTTTCCGTACCGCATATCATCACCGTATAACGAAGCCCTGTTCCACCGACCTTGGTCGATGCCGCACGACAGCAGTGCCTTACACGGTCGATCTCGTAGACCTCACCATCTTCAAATTTGATTTTTCGGGGTCGAGCCGTTCCATCCGTCTTATGGGTAACATCGACTTCCACATATACCTTGCGCCGTTCTTCTTCCATCCTTACACCTCATAATTCTTCATACTGGCAACCAGCCTACCAAAATGACGGTAGCCATCCAATGGCTTGTCAGAAACTTTGAACTTAGGACGATCATCGCCCGAATTGTTCAGATAGCAGGAAAGGTGTCCGTCCTCAAAATCTTTGCTGACATCAAAGATAAGAAACATTCCCTCATAAATACCGTAGTGGGTGAAATGGTTTCCTCCATCTGCACGGAAAATAATCAGATCATTACTGCACCCCTGCAACAAACAGGACGGCATCGAAACATAGGTTTCGATCTCATCAGGCGCAACAATTTCATCAATCTTGTTACTGCTTGTACTAATCATACTGACCTCCTTAACAAAGTACCCCGGTCGGTATAGTAATCTCAGGCTTTTCACTCGGCATCCGGAGATTTTGAAAAAGAATGCCGTTGCGGATGCTGTTCTTGCCGAACCGCTGGCGAATGGTTTCAATGCACTGGTCGAGCCTTTCTGCTTTCTCAATCTTTTCGATGTTCATAAACAAATCGACTTGTCGGGGCGTGTCCTGTGGCACCAAGTTGATTGCCTGAATCGTGACTGAGCGAATCGGGTTCCTCCAGTCGTATCTTTTTTCAAAGAGGGCAAAAGCCGCTTTTGCGATCAGCATTGGGGATTGTGTAGGCATATCCAATGCCGTTTGCCATTGCTTTGAAAAAAGTGTGTTGTCCCGTATGTGAATGGCGACTCCATCCGCACACTTTTTGTGGACACGGAGTTTATGTCCGATGTCCTGCGTCAATTCGAGAAAGACGGGCCACACCTGCTCGTCGTTCTCCAAATCTTCGATGGTAGTAATTCCGTGTCCCACGCTCTTAACCGGAGAAACAAAGTCGGCGTTCATAACACGGGATCGGTCATTACCGTTTGCATACTGCCAAAGGGCAATTCCGTTTTTACCGAGCCGTCGGTTCAGAAAGTCAGGATCGGTCTTAGCTAAATCGCCAATGGTTCTAATGCAATAGCTATCTAATACACGCTGCGTTGCCCGTCCCACACCGAGCAAATCCGCTGCGGGGAGTCCCCATATTTTGTCTCGGAAAGTGCCTTTCGGTATGACCGTCACAGCATCCGGCTTTTTCATATCCGAGCCGAGCTTGGCAAATATTTTATTGAAAGACACCCCGACGGAAATTGTCAGCCCAAGTTCAAACTTGATTGTTTCCCGTATGTCGTTTGCCACCTTTTCGGGTGAACCGAAGATGTTCTCTGTACCACTCACATCCAACCAACACTCGTCCATTCCGTAAGGCTCGACCTGATCGGTATAGCGGCTGTAAATGCTTCTTGCCAGCTTGGAATATTTGATGTACTCCTCAAAGTGCGGAGGCACAACAACAAGGTTTCTGCACTTCTGCTTCGCTTGCCACACTGCATCGCCTGTTTTTACATCAAATGCTTTGGCGGCATAGTTTTTGGCGAGGACTATACCGTGCCTTTCTTCCACCGAGCCGCAGACAGCGACCGGATACTTTTTCAAAGCTGGGTCGAGCATACATTCAACGCTGGCATAGAAGTTATTCATATCACAATGCAGTATTGATCTGCTCAACTAAATCACCCTAATTCTTGAAAATTCTACGAAACCTCTTGACAAACCAAAGTGTCGTGTTGTATCATATGAACACGACAGAAGTGTCGTTGTTGTGATTCAGATTATAACACGACACCAATGTCGTGTCAATAAGAAGTGGCGAAAAAAGTGTCGTGTTGCTAAAAATAGAAATCTTATGGAGGGAATTGATAATGAAGTTCAGCGACAGATTAAAAGGGCTGAGAGAAAAAAATGATATGACGCAGGAGCAGCTTGCAAAGGTTTCTGGTGTTTCCCCCCGTACCATACAGAGATACGAATGCGGAACCTCTCGTCCTCGCTTGGATGCAGCGGAGAAGTTGGCAAAGGCACTTAATATTTCCGTGGATCAGCTTCTGGGTACGGATGGTATGCTCGTTGCTCAGGCTGCGGAGCAGTACGGCGCACGAGGTGCCAAACAAGCGCAACAGCTCACAGATGAAGTAACTGGTTTGTTTACCGGCGGCGAGTTGGCACAGGATGATATGGATGTTATGATGCAAGCTATTATGGATGCCTATTGGCTTGCGAAAGAGAAAAACAAAAAGTACACCCCAAAGAAGTACCGTTCTAAGGGCAAGCAGGACTGAGTCCCGTTTATGGGACACATTGTGTGTTAGAATGGAAACAGGAATAAACTGAAAAGGGGTGAAGCCGATGTATGTAAGCACTTCGGAAATCGTACAAAAAGCAAACTCCATCGTTGCTCAATGCGGAACCCGTGATCCTCTCAGAATAGCAAGGGACTTAGGAATCGAGGTAATGTATTATCCGTTCAATGAACAGCGTGGAGCATATAAAGTCTTGATGCGTAATCGCTTCATCTTTATCAAAAATGATCTGCATCCGGTTATGGAGAACATCGTGCTACTTCACGAATTAGGGCACGATGCTTTACACCGGGAGGAAGCCACGAAAGTCGGGGGCTTCAAAGAGTTTGAGATCTTCAATATGAGGGACAACCGTATGGAGTACGAAGCCAATCTCTTTGCCGCACAGATTTCACTATCAGATGAGGACTTCCTTGAACTTGCAGAAAGAGGATGCGACACGCAACAGATCGCACGGACATTGAACTCAGATATTAACCTTGTCGCTCTAAAAGCCGATACGCTGATCTCTCAAGGCTACCGTTTGCGCCAGCAGGAACACTGTAACGATTTTCTAAGATACGACAAATAACTAAGATGCCACCCTTTCGGATGGCATCTTTTTTATCACCTTTAATCAGCGCAAGCCGGTTTTGTTTTTTTTAGCTCAAACCCGAAAGAGAGCGCATCACCAAGTCGATGTCTTTGTTTTCAAGTTCCTGAATGATGTGCAGATAGGTTTTTTGCGAGGCAGCGAAAAAGTGCGGCGTTCATAGAAAAGACACAGGACGGTAAGATAATTGTGCTTGACAAGTTTACTTGGCATTGATATAATAATGACAAGAAAACTTGGAAAGGAGCGATTCTGTTCAATGAATAAAGAGAAGATTTTGGAAAGCAGCCGCAGAGAGAACAAAAACAGGGATTTGGCGGAGATGGAAGTAACCGCGCAGGCAGGAAATATTGCCGGTCGTGTTGGTGCTGCGGTCTGCGTTGTTCTCACGCTTATCTTTCGTATCTTTACAAAAACATACTTTCTGAGTCCGTGGGTTGTTTATTTTAGCATTCTTACCACCCACACTCTTGTAAAGTATGCAAGGCTAAAGAGAAAAACCGACTTGATCCTCGGTATTCTCTATTTAGCGATGTGCCTTACATTTCTTGCCTTTTTTGTCCTGCGGCTTGTGGAGGTCAAGGGATGAATGACGAACTGAAATTGAAAAACAACCTCAAGGAAGCACGCACAGAGAAAAAGCTATCCCAAACACAACTGGCGGAAATGATTGGTGTATCGAGAAACACAATCAGTTCCATTGAAACAGGGCAATTCAATCCGACCGCAAAGCTGGCATTGATCCTCTGCATTGCTCTGGACAAGAAATTTGAAGAACTGTTTTATTTTTAAGGAGGAAGCGAATGGATAATATCGCTCTGTTGATCTTAGGCATATTCATCTCCGTTATTGGAATCGTGAATATGACTGGAAATATCAGCACAATACATTCCTACAACCGAAGAAAGGTCAAGGAAGAAGATGTACCGAAGTATGGGAGAGCCGTCGGCACAGGTACGCTTATCATCGGTGTATCTTTGATAGCGGCATTTGTCACAACTTTCTGGAGCGAAAAGGCAATGTCTTTCATTGTTATTCCGGCGCTCGTCATCGGCTTGGGCTTTATCTTGTATGCACAGTTCAAGTACAATAAGGGAATCTTCTAACTCATTTTTTTGAAAACCTATTGACTGGCACCTTGGGGGATAGCTTATCCTATATGTGGAGGTGAGAACAATGCTCATAAATGAAGTATGCAAAGAATGTAACCTGACCAAAAAAGCAGTTGAGTATTACACAGAACAGGGACTAATCCAGCCAAGGATAAAAGAAAACGGGTATCGGCAGTTCTCCGAGACAGATGCTTTGAAGCTCAAGCGGATTGCAGTTTTGCGTGGACTGGGCTTTTCCGTTCCAGAGATTCGCACAATTCTTGAGAATGATAGCCGTACAGCAATTTACGATGTCCTCAACAGGAAAGAGTTTGAAATCGTCGAGCTGCAAACAAAGCAGGCATTGATAAAACAACTTGCGGAAAGCGGCGATTGGGAGCATATTGAAGGACAAGTGGAGGCGCTTCAAAACAAGCAATCCATATTGAACCGTATCCTTGATAAGTTTCCGGGCTTCTATGGAAAATTCGTATGCTTGCACTTCGCTCCGTTTTTGAGCGAAACAATCACAACAGATGAGCAGAGGGAAGCGTTTGAAACGATCATCCGATACTTGGACGGCGTTTCAATAGCCGTTCCCAGCGATGTGCAGCAGTATCTTGATGAGATTAGAGAAAATGCTGATGCTGCTGTGACGCAAAGCGCATCTTCTGCACTTGCGGCAGCTATGGCAGACCCGGAAAAGTATATTCACGACAACAAGGAAATACTCGAACAATATCGAGCAGTTGCGGAATCGGAGGAATATAAGGCATCTCCCGCCTACCGACTGCAAGAGTATCTAAAGCAATTCCAAAGGGAGATCGGCTATAACGATGTATTCATCCCCGCAATGCAGAGGCTTAGCCCCGCTTATCGCGAGTATCACAAATCCCTGCAAGCGGCGAATGAGGTTTTCCTGCAACACTTTCTTTAATGTGTATCGCTTGCGCCAGCAGGAACATTGCAATGATTTTCTGAGATACGACAAATAACTAAGATGCCACCCTTTCGGATGGCATCTTTTTTATCACCTTTAATCAGCGCAAGCCGGTTTTGTTTTTTTTAGCTCAAACCCGAAAGAGAGCGCATCACCAAGTCGATGTCTTTGTTTTCAAGTTCCTGAATGATGTGCAGATAGGTTTTTTGCGTAGTGGTCATACTCGAATGTCCAAGACGCCGGGCAACGCTCGCAATGGAAACGCCCGTAAATAACAGCAAAGAGGCGTGTGTATGCCGTAATCCGTGGACAGAGATGACAGGGATGTTACAGGCTTTGCAATGCCTGCCGAGAATGTCGTTCACCGTCGAATTGTAGACAGTAGAGTTGACAAAGATGGGCTTATCTTCGGGAAGGTGCTTTACCAATTCAGAAAATTGAATGACAGTTTGCCAGTCAATTTGAATTTTCCGCACAGACGACTTGTTCTTCGTAGGCTGGAAGCCGCCCTTTCCCTTGTAGTCCCAAGTCTTGCTTATGGACAGTGTTTGATGGGCAAAGTCGAAGTCCTTCGGGGTAAGAGCCAGTGCTTCAGAAAAGCGCATCCCTGTCTTTGCTACCAATAGGATAAAGTAGTCCCAATTCACCTTATCCTTCAGGTCAAGCGAGATCAGCAGCGTATGTAGCTCAAACTGATTGAGGTACTTAATTTTCTTCGCTACCGGTGGCTTCCCCTTTATGATTGCCTTGCGAGTAGGATCTCTTTCAATCAAGCCCTCATCAACAGCATCAAGAATAGCTCCCTTGAGCTGGTGGTGAAAATCCATCGTAGTTTGGCGCTCGTGGAACTCAGCATAGTCGTTCAACAACTGCTGATAAGCGATCCGGTTCATATCACATACTCTCAGGTTCGGGACGAGCTTAACGAGCCATTTCTGCGTCATTAGGTACTTATCCATCGTCACCTTTCTGATTGCGCCCTTCTTATACACCGTAATCCATTTTGCATAATATTCACAGAACAAGTCTGTTCGTTTGGTTTCTGTTAGCATCAGAAGTCCTCCATTTCATTAAAAATGGCTTACGCTGATGAAGGGTGATAAGGTGGTCGAGCTGGTCTAAATAAGCACCGATCTTCCGTTGTTCCTCGACTGAAGGTACAGTTATTTCAATTTTCAGAAAATCGGACTCGTGTATTCTCCATTGTCCATAGATGACACCCTGACGCCATTTGACCATAGCATTTATAAAGTCTTTTCTGACCAATCTTCTTCCTAAAAAATCAGAGTCAGCAATGCCAGTAGGCTCAAAAATGCTATATACCGGTGAAATGCAGGCTTTTCCGTACTTATTCAGACCTATTGAGCCGGTTTCAAGGTTGTTGGAGCTATATATGAAATCGCCTTTCTCTGTTTTCTTATATAGCTTGTTTACCGTGTCCGTAACTAAGGCGCTTCGGTCATAACGCTCACCTTTAGGGGCAACACCTTCATTTGCTATGAATGCCATAAGGGGATATTCGTCGCTCATTGGTGCTTGTTGATTACGCTCTATGAGCAAATCCCCAACCTTACGCTGTTCCCAAGAAGAAGTATTTCGCTTTTTATTTGCGGTCAGGATACGCCTGCCCGCCCTTGCGGTAAAAGAAATGCACTCACGCTGATGAAGGGTGATAAGGTTGTCGAGGTTTTCAAAGAATAGCCCTATGCGCTTTTGCTCAGGAACAGATGGCATACAAATAACAGTGTTTAGTATGTTATCGTTATAAAGCCTTTTTATGGTGCTACCCTCAATACCAGCCCACTTTACTACTGAGTAAAAACACTTCAAAAATGGATTTGAGAGCCTTTCATCGTGGTTAAGCCACACGATATTTGAATCCTGAAAATACTCATTATTCCCGGCAAATTCAACGGCTCTGCCGATACTGCCCGACGCTGAAATCAAAATATCTCCCTTTTGGGGATAAGGATATTTTGATTTGTATTCTTCAAAAAGCTCTCTGGAAATAAACGCATCAGGATCAGCGCCAAATGTTCCAATTTTATAAAAAGGTATATCTCCAGTTTCTGATGTCTGTTCCTTGAAAATGCGGCGGCACATTGAAACCGAGCCTATTTCACCAAGCTTACGCTGTTCCCAAGAAAATGTCGAAGCGGTGAAGATCATAGAGATAAAAGCCTGAAAAAAGCCGAATAAAAATACACATTTACGCTGATGAAGGGTGATAAGGTGGTCAAGCTGTGTCAAATACTCGCCAATTCGATACTGTTCTTGCAAGCAGGGCAGTTTAAACTCAATGCTCATTAGGGTTTCTGCATTCAACTTTGCTCGACTGCCACCTACCAAAAGTGATTCAATATCTGATTGACTTATGGCAAAGGCAAGAAAACTATTATCGGAAATTCCCGCCTTTCCTTGAAGGACGTGAGCGTGATTATTGACCCAAATACGCCCGTTTACGCATTTTACAGGGTAGTTTTTTAAGTCATTCGCTCCATCTTCAGCAACAAGGACAAATTCTCCATCGTGTGTAAATCCCTCCACATAATCCTGAATTCCGTTTGCTCCATAATACGGCGTTGTTCCGTGAACTCGAAGATTTGCTGCAACAGGGATACGCAGATTATCAAAGCGGTCAGCAACATCTTGAACCTTACGCTGTTCCCAAGAAAAATCAAAAGAGCCAAGGAAACACCTTGGCTCTCTTGTTAAGACCGCATATTTTTTCATTTTTCGGCTTGCTTTAGCGGTGATGGCACTCATTACGGCACATCAACCTCAAATCCACCGGTAAGAATGAACTGCCGCAAAAGCTGATCCGTTTTCATATTGACCTTGGGCGGAATCAACTTGGTTTGTTCATATGCTTCAAAGAATGCTTTTGCTTTGGTCTTATCGACGCTCTTTTTCAGCTCGTCAAACCTGCCAAACTCATTGATAGTCGCTTCATTCAGGTTAAGCCCCATCATATTCCTGAGTTTATCCTCATCAAGACCGAAGATAGTCGCAAAACGGTGAATTTGGTCATCTTTTGCTCTAAACTGATACTCCGTGATGTAGTCACGAAGCGTTTTTCCGTCCTCGGCAATGACATCGCCTCGCTCAATGTCGTGCAGAAAGATATTTGCGTATTTCTGCTCCTCTTGCGTTAGGGCAGCAAAAGTTTTGTGAAGTTCTGCCTTTGCTTGCTCAATAGATTCCTCGGACGAACCTTCCTGTCGAATCAATTTGAGGTACTTATCGAAGCGACTGTTCATATAATCGGCATCGATAACCCCTGTGTCAATTTCAGTCAGGTATCCAACAAGATCGTATGGTATATCTATGTCTTGTGATCCAGGATCATCGGAAGAAGCAGCGGAAAGCTCTTTATAACGCTGTGCCAAAATCAAAAATGCGTTCTCATCGAACTCCATTGCAATTTCAATCGAATTTCCACTTTCCTCGTCCTTGAATGAGTAGGTGTGTTTGTCCCACCTAAATCCTTGGATTTTAGCAGCTTCAAGGTATCCGTTGAAATCTCTAAACAGCGAGGCGAACTTAGCTCTTACGGTTCCGTCCGCAGGCAACTTTTCAAAGTCAGGGATACCAGCATTCTTGAACAAATAGGCAATATCATCAAACACAGCGTTGAGCTTTCCGAGGTTGTAAGACAGTTTTTCAACGAACAGACCTATCGGTCTATCGCCGGAATAGAGCTTAACAGCTTTGCTCACATTCTGCTCCATCGTATGCGGCTTGCGATAATATCTGATGATGCCAAAAGGCTTATCGGGTCCGAAAAGTCTGTTGGTTCTGGAAAATGCCTGAATGATGTTCTCATACTCCAGTATCTTGTCCATATACAGCGTGTTGACCCACTTAGAGTCAAAGCCGGTAAGCATCTGATCCACTACAATCAGGAGGTCGAGCTGCTTCTCAGGCTCTCTTTCGACCCGCTTATATTGCTCTTTGTGGGCAAGGCGTAGAGAAAGGTCTTTTTTGAAGCGAGCGTGTGTAGCAATCGAAAAATCCTGACCAAACATCGTATTATAGTCAGTAAGGATTTCGATTAAGCCTTGCTCTTTATAGAAAGCAATCGGCTGCCCTCTGTATTCTTTGTAGTCACCATCTTCATTGCTGATATTGGGGTCAAAAAGGCAACTGATCCTAAGTTTCGGCATTGCAGCCTTCAACAGTCGATAGTAGTCTATTGCTTCGGGGATGCTGCTCGTTGCAAAGATTGCGTGGAATTTCCCGTTGTGACTCAAAGTAAGCCAGTTTTCTTGAATATCCTCAACAACCTTGCTTTGATGCTCTGCGGAAAGGTACTGAGTTTTTGGAAGATAATCTTCAATGCCCTTGACCCACTTTCCGTCATCGCCCAAGAAGCCCGCCATCTTGACGGTGGAGGAGTCCATATACTCATAGAATATTTTTGCCTTTTTGGGATCGCTGATTGCTTCTTCTTCGGTTGCTGCTTTTGCTTTTTCCAAAGCAACCACCTTGCGGACATCCTTATCACGGAAAGTCAGGACTTTATAAGGATCAAATCCAAGCACATTCTTATCCCTGATACCATCAGCAATGCTATATCTATGGAGTTCATTGCCAAAAACATCTGTTTGGGCATTGTTTTTCTTTGCATTCTCCTCAAACACCGGTGTGCCGGTAAAGCCAAAGAAGATGGCATTGGGAAATGTTTCCTTGATGATGGATAGCATATCTCCAAAAGTTGAACGATGAGCCTCGTCAACAATAAAAACAAGCCGTTTGCCGTTGATTATTTCAATGTCGCTTGCATTAAGTCCTCCGTCCTCATCTCGGATGTTGCTCATCTTCTGAATAGAGGTGACAATTAGGGTATCTGCCGTTGCGTTGCTTTTCAGCTTAGTCAAAAGGACATATGTGTTCTCTGTTGCCTGCACGGTTTCGTTCTCGTCCGCAAATGCCCGATACTCCTTGAGCGACTGCGTTCCTAACTCAATACGGTCGGTAAGGAAAATAACCTTATCAGCATCATTGGAGTTTGCAATCAACTGAGCCGACTTAAAGCTCGTCATCGTCTTGCCTGAGCCGGTGGTATGCCAAATGTAGCCGCCACGCTGCTTACCGCTATCCCACTTCGTTTTAGACACAACATCGGAAATTGCGCTGGCTGCGTAATACTGGTAGCTTCGCATTACCTTCAGAACACCGTCAGCATTGTCGGCAACAGTATAAAACCCAATGAGCTGGTGCGCCATAGGAATGGACAACAGCGAGGAGGCGATAGCTTTCCAATCGTTGATAGGCTCATTATTGAAGTCAGCCCAATGGAAATAGTAATCCGTATTGAACTTTCCGTCAGGTCCGGGATTCGCAAAATAACGAGTTTCTTCAGGGTTCATTGCAACAAACACCTGAACGAGCGAGAACAATCCGGTAAAAACGCCCTCATATGAGTATTTCTCAATCTGATTATATGCTTGACTGACGGGGACACCGCTGCGCTTCAGCTCAATATGTATAACCGGCATACCATTGATGAGCAGCATCAAATCGCCACGACGGTCATTCAGCATTTTTGACTTGCTCGGAAAGGCTGGTTGCTGTACGATCTGATACCGGCTCTGTCCAGCGGCGATTTCTCTGCGATCATATATTTTCAAGCTGATTTCAGTGCCAAAATGGAGCTTGTCGTCAGGGTTATCACGCTTGATGGACACAGTTTTTCCGTTGATAAAGCCATTGAGTTTTAACGGGGTTCTAAGTTCCGTGATCTGCTCAATAATCTGCTGCATTTCGCCATCCGTAAGAGGATAGTTATTCAAGCGGTCAATACCACGGTTGTTATCATACAGGATTCTTGCCCAATTTCGGATGAGGTCTTGCTCGGTCGGGTTCTTGATAACTTCTTTTTCCCAGCCTTTATCCGCCAAGACTTTAATCAGGGCTTCCTCAAAGTCCGCTTCTTTTTGGAATGTCATTCGATTTCCTCCTTCCTGCGATATTGATGTCACACGAACATCTTTTCAAGCATAGATTTCTTGATATTTTGGAGCTTTTCCAACTCACGCTGATGAAGGGTGATAAGGTTGTCGAGTTGGCTGAAGTAGTAGGCAATGAGTTGCTGTTCCTTCACTGCTATTGGGTAACTCACGCTTGTTTTTTGAATGTTGCTGCGGCTTAAAGAGAGCACTTTTATGCCCTGCATTAGAGGAAGAAGCTGATAGTGGTAAGCATTGGAATTGAGGTAGTAACCGAGGTACCCCAATGCCATTCTGTTCCGAGGGCGGCACACCATTGTATGTAACCCCGATACTATGGCACTCCCTTGCAAATTACCTATTTCACAGGCTTTTCCGGTCGTTTCATCTTCTGCGGTATCAGCGATAATAACATCACCATCCTGCAATAAAGCCCCATTGAAATCCTCTCGGCATCTATGCGGGATGCGAGGAATATCGTCCTTTTGAACATCCAGCACAGAGCCATACTTTATCAGCACATCACCATAATGAACATTCAGGACAGTTCCTTCATCATAACTCAGTTCGGCACGGGAAAGTGTGTTATTCGGGACAGTGCAATCAAACACTTCATCAAACTTACGCTGTTCCCAAGGGTCAGTAAATCCCTTAAAGCGAATTTCGGGGTAACTGCTGCCATTTTGCGGGAACATCTTTTCGAGCATCGACTTTTTCACATTCGTCAACTTTTCAAACTTACGCTGATGAAGGGTGATAAGGTGGTCGAGCTGCTGAAAGAAACCTCCAATAGTCTGTTGTTCTCGCATCGTTGGCGGCATCATCAGCTCCATTACAGCCATTTGCTTTCCCGAAACCTCGACGAAAGTTGATCCTGCCCCAACAAGCTCTCCATATCGTTTTAATTCTTCGGTTCGAGAAAAAATGAAGTAAGAGTCAAGCTCTCCACGATGTGGGACAATGGACTGAAATCCCTGATTAGTACAGCCTTTTCGGGTTAAAATAGCTGTTTTCCCGATCCCTGCACGAGATGTAAACAGGACTGTACCGGGAGGAAGCATTTTGGCTGAACTATTCTCATAACCCAAGCCGGTTATCTTTTTCTGACTCGAATTTGCATAGATTTGATCCGCAATTTCAGCAGGTGCATACCAATCAATATCACCGTCCCAATAGCTCTGATTTCCTGTACTTGGGGTTCCACCACCCACAATGTCAGCAATATCTCCCAACTTACGCTGTTCCCAAGCGTCTGAGAATCCTTTGAAGCGAATTGCGGGAGCATCTGATTTTTTCGTCATTCTGCACTACCTCCCAGCAATTTCTTCAACTCATTAAGTCCCAGCATATCATACTCATTACCCTCAAGGTCATCGATCATTCCCGAAAGCGTTGCTTCGGTTTCGCTGATCTGCTGTTCGACCTCGAAGAAAGTTGTGGCATACTTGTTCTGAAGGGCTTGAATTTTGCTCACCAAGCTGTCGATTACGGTATCAGGCAGTTTGTGAATGCTCTCAATGAGAGGAGCAATCCACTTCTTTTCGAGCAAATCCAAAGCCTGCTCATCGCTCAGACTTTCAATCGTATCCTTTGTTTTTGCCTGCAACGCAGCACCCTTTGCCTTGATCTCCGCCTTGATTTCTTTCTCGCTCTTGACCAAAGACTCTACCTTTTCTAAGAGTGTACGAAGCGCAACGCTTTCAGGAGAACGGTCTTTCTTCAGTTCCTTAATCTTTTTGGATACTTCTTTCGGAACGAAAGCATCGCCTTCCTCGGTGAGAACATCGTTGCAGCTCTCTTTATCCTCCTCTGTCATTTCATCAAGGATAGACTCATACTCAGAAGGGATTTCCGCCAAACGGCTTTCCAAACCGTGAAGCTCGTCCGTTTCTGCGGAGAGTAAAGTCGCCTGTACCAAGTCGAACGGGATAATATGACCTACCCAGCCCTCTTGAACTTCCTGATCTTTACCGTCCTTTTTCTTGATGACAAGGTTCGGATCGACCTTCTTTGTTGCAGCAAAGCCTTCGGTTTGCAACATTTCGAGGTCGATGGAAATACCTGTCCAATCGTCGTCAAGAAGCTGGAACGCCGCATATTTGTCGATAAGTGGAATTTCTTTCAATCGCTCGAAAATATCAGCACTCAGCACGGTTTCAGCCTTAGAGATTTCGATGCTTCCCATCCGGTCGATAAGTTCTTCTTTCAGGAATGCCGGGAAAGTGGAAAAGGCGGCGTTAAAAGCTTTCTCAAACCCGACCACATCAGGGTGGCTCTTGATGGCACTCTTAATATTAGGGGTAGACACATTCACATAAGGAATGCCACTCTCAGTAAATAACGCCTTTTTCAGCGCAGGGAACGCCGTCCAGAATTCGCTCATCTCGTCAATTTCTGCTGTCGGGATACCGCCAAACATAGACGCATAGACATCCCAATGCTCGGCAGCTTCAGAGGAATCAACATAGCGAGGAATGTTCAAGTTATAATCATTGCTGCGAATTTCTTCACGACTGACGACTCGTGAAAACTTCGGTATGTTTTCACGCTTAATAAAGGTATCTGCTATGCGTTTAATGTCAGACGCACGGAGCTTGTTATTTTTACCCTCTTTGATAAAGCCCTTGGATGCATCGATGATAAGGACATCGGTATTCTCACGCTTTTGGCGCAGCACCATAATGATGGTGGGAATTCCTGTCCCGAAGAAGATATTTGCAGGCAGCCCGATAATGGCGTCGATATGGTTATTCTCAATCAGGTTCTTTCTGATTTCACCTTCCTCACCGCCACGGAACAGTACGCCGTGGGGAAGAACGATTGTCATAATGCCGTCCGGCTTGATATGGAACAGATCGTGCAAGAGGAAAGCATAGTCGGCTTTTCCTTTGGGAGCAAGTCCAAAACGAGCATAACGAGGATCTCCCTCTTTATTGGACGGGTCCCAAGCCTGCGAATACGGCGGATTGGACACGACCGCATCCACATAGAGAGGATTATAGGTATTCACCGGATCATTTTCGTCAAAGTACGGCCAATCCTCCTCAAGAGTATCGCCGTTACGAGTGACGATATTATCCGGTTTGATGCCACGCATAACCAAATTCATCCGGGTCAGGTTGTAGGTGTTCTCCTTCAATTCCTGAGCGAAGTATTTGATGTTGTTGTCATCGGTCATATATTTGGCAACGCTCTGACCGATATTGATAAGCAACGATCCCGAGCCGCTTGTCGGGTCGTAAATTTTGATTTCGCTTTTGCCCTTCAAGTGGCTTGCAACGATTTCAGACATCAGCAGAGATACCTCGTGCGGGGTGTAGAACTCACCTGCTTTCTTTCCAGCATTTGCTGCAAAGTTACTGATAAGATATTCGTAGATAAAGCCGAGAACATCGTAGTCCTGCTTGCCGTCCATAGGAATATCCTTTATCAGCGTCAGAAGCCCGCTGATTGCTTTTGTTTGTGAACCGGAGCTATCGCCAAGTTTGGAAAGACCCGTTTGCAAAGTGTCAAATACTTTATCAAACACCTTTTTGTGCGTGTTGGAAATCAACCGGCTGAACGCAGAGAGCGCATCACGGACATTTGAAACATCAAAGTCCTTACCCATAGAGAGCCAAGTAGAAAAGAGGTCTTTATAGGCAATAAAGTAGCCAATATTCTCTTGAACCCACTTAACCGTTTCATCATCTTCTTCTGATACGGTTTTCAGAAGTTCGTCGTCATAGTCATTTTCCTTCAAGAATTTGACTTCTTTATCAGATAGATACTTGTAAAAGATAAAGCCAAGTATGTAATCCTTATATTCATTCGCTTCGATTTTGGAGCGCATTTGATTTGCGGAAGCCCATATTTTCTGAGCGAGCTGTTGCTTATTCATCCTGTGAACCCATCCTTTTTCATTTTCTAAGGGAGATATACTACTCCACTGTTATGATACAACAATTAGTGTCCCATAAAACGGACTCACTTCTCGTCGGGAACAAACTCCATAATGTCATCGGTCGTGCAATTCAAAGCTGAGCAGATTTTCCCCAACACTTCAGTGCTTACATTTTCATCACGACTGAGCTTATTGATTGCGTATTTAGTGAGTCCAGCAGCTTCCTGCAAATCTCTTTTCTTCATATCTCGATCAAGCAGAATGTGCCAAAGTTTTTTATAGCTTACAGCCATCGTATCATTCCTTTCTCTCAACCTGCGAGTAAGTGCTAAAACACAACTTATATTATAGCACATAATCCCGAATTATCAACCATAAATCCCGATATTTCAGACTTAGTTCCTGATTTTCATACCTACTCAAACTCTCCTGCAACCGAATAGCTTGGGAACAGCGTAAGTTTGAAGAAATCGCTGTGCGATCATCGGTAATATGCTCCGATGATACCCTTCCAAGAGTTGAATATGAGGATATAGTGTCAGGGACAGGTCGGCTCAACAAAGACATCTACGCCAAGCAAAGTATCAAATCAGGCATCGCATTTCATCAAGGTGATGTCCTTTACGGAAAACTCCGCCCGTACTTGCAAAACTGGCTTTTGCCCACATTTGATGGGCTTGCTGTGGGCGATTTTTGGGTATTACAGCCTCAAAATGCTGATAGCAGCTTTCTATATCGATTGATTCAGAGCCGGCAATTCGATGAAGTAGCTAATCAATCGACCGGGACGAAAATGCCGAGGGCAGATTGGAAATTGGTGTCCAAAACTGTGTTCTCCATCCCGTCAAACATTAGTGAGCAGGCTGCTATTGGTACATACTTTACAGCACTCGATAGCCTTATCACCCTTCATCAACGACAGCCTTTTTTGCATTCAACCCCAGAAATTTCTCTGACTGTCCAACTGATCCATCCTTTTTATACATCCTCTTGGGAACAGCGTAAGCTATCCGAAATTGCAGATAAAGTCACGGAGAAAAATGCCGGACTACAATATGTAGAAACATTTACAAACTCTGCTGAGTTCGGAATTATAAGTCAAAGAGATTTCTTTGACCACGATATAGCAAAGCTGGGCAGCTTGGATGGGTACTACATTGTAAAAAATGAGGACTTTGTTTACAACCCTCGTATCTCTACTTCCGCCCCAGTTGGACCGATAAACCGCAATAAACTTGGAAGAACGGGCGTAATGTCACCGTTATATACCGTCTTTCGTCCGCACGATGTTGACACGACTTATTTGGAGCATTTCTTTAAGTGCGCGTATTGGCATTCGTTTATGAATTTCAATGGTGACTCTGGTGCAAGGTCAGATAGGTTCTCAATTAAAGATGATGTGTTCTTCCAAATGCCTATACCTCTACCATATATAGATGAGCAGAGGAAAATAGGTGAGCTGCTAACTCGCCTTGACCACCTTATCACCCTTCATCAGCGTAAAGGAAAAGCAGCCGTCACCGGCTGCTCCAATGATGCAAATAACTCAAAAGGTGTTTATTGTAAAGCACGGGATTTCGGATACAAATGTTGCAAAAAAGTCGAATCCCCATAGATTCGATGCCTAATTGCGGTGTTCATCTTCTGTGTATAGGTTTATGATTGTTTTTCCGTGCGCTTTTGCATAGTCAAAGGCAAGCCCGGTGCCGCTTTTGGGCTGATAGCTTGTTATTGCTTTTTTCGACTCTTTTCGACTCGCCGGAAGGTATTCGTTATTATAGTAAAAGACGCAAAAGTCACTTGCCCGAATCATAGCTTGATTGCGTTCCACATAAGCAGCTTTCCCGGCAGCAGCAACTCCGTCAGGGCAAATACTGTCCTCGTATCCATCTAATAGGAACTGCATCGTATAAGCGTCTGCATCAGGATAATCCGTCCGATAGTGTATTCTGCGAATTTGGGGGTAAACTTCTCTTAGTTCTGAAACCACCTTGTAGCAGAGGGTATTAAATTCGGAATGATCTCCAAACAGAAAGGTTGCTACGCCCTGCTCAAGCAGATAGCAAATATTGTCCCGCAATCGACTTGCAAGCTCCTTCTTATGCTTAATTTTCCTATGCCCGATAAAACAACAGGTCATACAAACACCACCAAGAATAACAGTAGAGCAAATGAGCATATCATTGTTCATCTGCACTTATTATTATATTTTTGCTCTATATATAAGTCAATAGCTTCACATCGAGAACAGAAAGCAAGCGAAGAATAACATATAATTATTATGGATTCGAGGTGGAGCAAATGAGCAGAGAAATTGACTTCAAAAATAGAGATAGATTTATTCAACTGGGAATCACAATTTCAGTTCTTCGTAAAATGCGAGGAATGTCGCAGGAGCAGCTTGCGGCAGAGGCAATGATGAGCCGTTCGCATCTTAGCGCAATCGAAGCGCCGAATATCGTCAGACCCTTTTCCGTAGAGGTTCTATTTAACATCGCTGACGCACTGAAGGTTGAACCGGGTGATTTGCTGAATACCTCAATTATCCCGGATCAAATTCTAAACAAAAAAGAAAAATAGGTGGCTATGGGACAATAAAGCCCATAGCCACCTATTTTAATATTGCGGTACCCCATATCCGAGGATTTCGTAGTGACCTACGCTGTACTGGTTTACCCGACAGCTATCACCGGAGTTTCCCTCAACGGTATAAACGATACCGTTTTCGACTTTTTGAACAATACCGGTGTGGTCGGATTGTCCGTCCTGCGGACCCGATGAACCCTTGTTATCCCAATCAAAGAAAATAATCATTCCGGGGACAGGCTCGGCAGAACCGTCGATCCACTGTCCTCGATCTTTGAACCACTGGACGCCGTTCACGCAACCCGCATATTTCGGCACAACCCCGGTGTCGATATAGCCGCACTGATCGGCGCACCAGCTTACAAAACAAGCACACCATTCCACACGGCTTCCGAAGCCGTACCAAGACCAGTACGGTTCGCCGCCTACATTGCCCACCTGCGAAAGCGCCACGGTGACGATCTGATCGTCACTGTATCGGATACCGTAAAGCACCGCCGCCCAAATGGAATTGTTCTCATCCTTGAGTAGCTCGGCAAGGTATTCCCGCTGTTCTGCGTCAAAGCCGTATAGGTCAGCCATCTCATCCACCGTCAAATGAGAAACGGTAATATAAAGCGTTGTTTTTGTGACTGTCGTTTCCGTCTGAACGATGTTGCCGTTTCCGTCGTCCGTTTCGCTTATTTCCGTTTCCGAGTGGCTTTCACTGCGGGAAGATATGGAGTTCATCTCCCAAAAGATGTCCGAGAGGATCTGCTTCTTGCTCTCATCCATCGTGGCAACCTCCTGCGGATTGTCCTTGTCGGTATTCGTTTTGACTGCATAGACCGCAAGCACATCCTTCCACACGGCTCGACCGCCGCTGATCTCCATATTATCATAGGCTACCGAGTTTTTCTCCGCTTCCATCTTGGCGTCGTAATCAGCGTTGATTTCCTGCACGGCAGTCTGCATCGACATTCCCGTTCCGGAATCCTCACCGGAAAAGAATATCCCGAAAACCGAGCCGCAAATCAGAGCAATCAGGCAAATCACGACAATGACCGCAACGGCAACCCAGCCGCCTGCGGCGATAGCAGCGACCAGCGCTTTTGTCGCCGCTATGATCGCTTTGACTGCGGCAATCGTTGCTTTCACGGCAGCTTTTACACCGGCAACTGTTGCCTTGGCTGCGGCTTTGGCGGCTTGTGCAGCTTTTTGCGATGCTTTCACCGTAGCCTGTGCAGTTTTCTGCGCCGCCTTTGCCGCCTGCTGTGTCGTTTTGATTGCCGTTTTTGTGGTCTTGACTGACCTCTGTGCGGCTTTGGCTGTACCTTTCCCGGCAGTCTTGATGGTTTTCTTACCGGCAGACCCGGTAGACTGTTTGATCGTCTTTTCCGTTTGCTCGACCGCCTTGATGGTCTTATTCCCAGAGGTGCGGACAGTCTGCCTTTTCATCGACTCAGCCGCCCGCTTTTCCCGGAACCTTTGAACGCCGTCCTTGGCTTTGGACACATTTCGCTTGGTTTCTTCCAATCCCTTGCGCCCCTGCTTATCAAACTGGTGCGCCGTTTCGTGCGTGATACGGTCAGCGCCGCCTTCTACACGGTCAGAAGCGTATTCCTCGGCATTATGCTCATCAGGATGAGTTGCGTGTTCTGCTCTTTCCTTTGTTTGCACATAGGCGGATCGCATACGGTCTGCGGCGATTGCCGCTTTGTCGATCTTCTTAATCGTGCCTTTCACGACATCTCTCGTTTTAATATCAGCCATTGAATCCTCCTTTCCGGGGCGCACCAAAACGCCCCTAAATTAAAAATGAGGGGTAAAGGTATAAAGTGTACCCTTTGTCAAGGACACTATGACTTTTCCTTTTCAGATTTCTATT
>PVMQ01000997.1_pt1 | contig 19503 bp, 31 predicted proteins | sample 1853411 | NCBI WGS metagenome assembly PVMQ01 (sample SAMN08533513, study PRJNA380276) | Human gut metagenome, whole genome shotgun sequencing project.
AAAATCTTTTGGTTTATAATTCGTGATATTTGACGTGTTCATAATAATACCTCCATAGGTATATTTAAACACATTTAACCATATTAAGCAATATATTTAGTTACTTATAAATTCCTCCTTTATCTTCTCCCTGCATTTTGGGCAAATACCTTTAAATGAAATATCATAATCCAAAAATTCGATTCCATGAGTGTTATGAATTCTTTCCAGCAAATCCGGTATTTCATCCATATCCACATCTGAAACTTCACCGCATTTTGCACACCTGACATGGTAATGATTTTTCAATGAAAAATCGAACCTATTCGGTCCATCCGGAACTTCAACCTTCCTTAACGAACCCTCATCTACCAATATATCAAGATTTCTATATACAGTTCCTTTTCCGATCGTAGGATATGCTGCTTTTATAAATTCATACACTTCATTTGCTGTAACATGTCTTCTCATTTCGTATACGGCATTTCTTACAAGATCTTTTTGAATGGTATTTCTCCTACTCGTCATCAGTCCTCCTTGTTAGGATTTATTCTTAATAAGGATTGTATATCATCATTATTATATTGTCAATAAAATAGTAATAATTCTCATTATTATCAAAAGATGCCCATGCTGAGCATTTTTAATCTAAATCATTGTTTTATTTTTCGTTCAAAAACATATTCAGTTTCTGATGATAAATCAGAACGGAATAAATAACCAAGTCTGTCGAATTTCTTAATATCCAGCGGATTCTCAATATTATTTTCTGCCATAAATCTGACCATTTCACCACGAGCCATCTTGGCATACGTACCTTTTGTTACCATTTTATCTCCAGAAGCTTCACAAAATGTAACCGAAATATATCTGTCCTGTGGTGTCAAATACTTTTCTATACATTTTGAGTATTCTTTTGATGCAAGATTAATGATAATCCTGCTGTCATCTATTACTGAGCGGTATAACAAATCACCCCAGTACTCATACAGGTTTTTGGCATCTCCAATCCTGATCTTTGCCTGCATTTCCAAACGATAAGGTGTCACACCATCCATTGGTTTCAGAGCACCATAAAATGCAGACAATATTCTCAAATGATTTTGCACATACTCAAGCTGCATATCTTCAAACACAGATGGTGCCATATATTGAAAAGCAATTCCTTCATATGATAAAACAGCCGGACTGAGCATCTGATAAAGATTCATATTTCCCAATCTATTGAAATTTTGTTCTGCAATCTTGTCATTACATTTCCAAATGTCTTTCAGTTCCTCTTTTGACTTACTTTTCAACCAACTTTGTATCTCTGTCGTCTTTTCAATAAATTCAGGCAATGCATCCGGTTCAATACTGTCAGTATCTGTAATCATCTTTTTAGCAGGGGATAATATTATCTTCATTAATCTAATTCCTTAAGCATATTTTCAGGATCATCTGCAGCCTTGACTTTATCATTTGCCTTTATAATAACCCCCTGTTCATCAATAAGATATGTGGTTCTTACTACTCCCATAGATACTTTGCCATAATTTTTCTTTTCTTTCCATACATCATAAGCTTCAATAACTTTTCGCTCTGGATCTGCTAAAAGTGTAAATGCCAATCCATATTTTTCCTCAAATCTCTTGTGAGACGCTACAGAATCCTTACTGACTCCAAGAATAACTGCACCTTTTTCGGTAAACTGAGGGTATCTCTCGGAAAAACCACATGCCTGCTTCGTACATCCTGGTGTATTATCCCTTGGATAAAAATACAAAATCACTTTTTTTCCTGTATAATCCGATAATCTATGTATTTTCCCATTTTGATCTGGCAACTCAAAATCAGGTGCCTTAATTCCTACTTCCAACATTATTTATTCCTCCCTATCTGTAACTTTCTCTTTTTTTGCCTTTTCTTTTCTATTCCCAGTAATCATTTTATGACCTGTATATATCGCCATTACCATACATACCATAGAACTTAAAGCAAAGTATTTATGACTTGATTTTAGCTTTTTATATCCAGTGTAATAAGTCCCAAACATTGTAATTAATGCTCCAAGTGACCAATATTTATGTGCTTTCATGTAATTCCTCCATTTTTTCAGTGTATTCAATTGTAATTATACTCTACCACATTCCTGTGTCAATTTGACAATAGCGCATTCCTATAAATTTTTCAGAATATCATGGTTAGAACTATGTATTGTTATCCTATAATTTTTCTTTGAAAAATCTAACCAAAAGCTTACCTTCAGGAAATTACTACTTATCTTAAGGAGCAGCTCTATGTCTGTATCCCGAAAGAACACAAATTGGCAGAATATTCTCAGCTGAGTCTTTCACAGCTTAACGGTTTTAACTGCCTTCTTCGTGATGAAATCGGTTTCTGGACAAATCTGGTAAACAGCAAAATGCCAGCATCCCGCTTTCTGATACAGACAGATGAATTTGAGTTTGAAGAATTGGTCAGGACTTCCACATTATTATGTTTTTCCAGCAGTAAAGTACCCGGCTCAGAGCAGACTCTGAAAGGACGGAAACGGATTCCCTTGCATAATGCTTTTTTTTATCTCCAATATAACGAAAATGAAACGAATAATTACGTGGTGTAATTACAATCTGATCACCATAAGAGAATTCATAATCGAGGGTTCTTCCAAAGTAAAAATCTTTTGATTTATAAGTTGCTGCTGTACACATAATTGTTTATCCTCCTAAATATTTTGAAATATGTCAGTAAATTTTTGTCGAACAATATTATAGCACAATTCTGTTATTTTGTTTCAAATTCATACATGATCATAACATGTAAACTTTAAACTATTTTCCCAGATTATTTCTCCATCAGTTTTTCAAACCAGGTATCCATAGCTAGGATGAATTGACTTACGTCTGGCAATTCTTGCAGCATTTCGTTTAGGGTTTTGTGCTTCACATATTTCTGCACATACACCCAACAGGCAACGCTAGTCTTTTACGTTGTATGAATGAAAGGGAGCACATTTTATGAAGAAGATTATGAGTCTTTCTTCTGGACTGCCAGCTGATGAAACTCCTCAGACAAGTATACTCGTATGACGAAGAATGTGAAATACCACATCCGGCAGTCCTTCCCTTATTCTGTAGCTTTATTCATTGTTAATGGCTCGCCTGCTGATATTGCTTTCTGATTGAACGAGGGTTTCCTTTGTTTTTGATTGGGAAAAACGCAAATTCAGACAATATATGATGACAAAATCCGCATTCCATCTTTCCATAAAAAATACAGTCCTGCCATAAACAGGACTGTATCATAATACCACTTAAAATTACTATTTAATCTCTTTTCCATCTATATATAGTTGAAATTTATCAGGATTATCGACAACATCAATCAAAAGAGTATCTGCAGAAACATCTAATGCATTTGCAATTGCAACAAAGGTATCCAATTTTGTAACTTTCAAGCCTCTCTCTATTACACTCACATGCGTCGGACTTAAATTTACTAATGCAGCCAGTTCCTCTTGTGTGAGATTTTTTGCTTCTCGTGCCGATTTGATTCGCTGTCCTACTGCTTTCAAATCCATCGTAACACCTCCTCCGGAACGAATAATCGTTCTGGATTTAGTATACTTGTGGATGTCTTCAATATACAGAATCGCAAAACCAAGTTCTAATTCTATAGAACTATATTTCAAGATTTTCTTTGCATTTTCGTAAAAAAGCGTTATGATTGAATCAGTTAAATCAAAGGAGGTATCAAATCATGAAATCACATAAATACTGGTCCTTAGGCGCACTTTTCTGTATGTTGGGATGCATTTATTCTGGAATCAAAAAATCTATGACTGCACATAAATACTTTGCCTATTCTTCATTGCTTTGTATGGGCATGTCCATTTATTCCGGTCACAAACTAGTTTCTCCAAAGAAGAAAAAAATCACTGAATCAAATAATAGTGAGAATTGCTAAACAAAAAATTGACCTTTATTCATCAAATCGGGTAGGAGGTAAATAATTATTTTATTTACCGTCCTCCCACACCACCGTACGTACGGTTCCGTATACGGCGGTTCTTTAGTTTTCACAAACTGTTAGATATTTGACTTTACTGATGTGAGCCACCTCTGTTTTCTTCCGATTTACTTTGAGGAATAGTTTTCCTTCTATAAACGGAATAATGTTTTTCAGGGTTCTTTCTACACTTTTTCTGCTTTTGCAAAAAATCATACAGTCATCTGCATAGCGGACAAATCTGTGTCCTCTACGTTCTAGTTCCTTATCCAACTCATTTAGCATTACATTACTAAGCAATGGACTAAGCGGACCACCTTGTGGCATACCGACCTCTGTACGTTCAAACATTCCATTTGCGATTACCCCCGCATTCAGATATTTGTGTATTAAGGATATCACTCTGCCATCTTTGATGGTTCTTGACAATACTTCTATCAGCTTACTCTGGCACACTGTGTCAAAGAACTTTTCCAAGTCCATATCTACCACATATACATAGCCATCGTTTACGTTCTTTTGGCATTGTCTGAGGGCATCGTGTGCTCCTCTTTTCGCTCTAAAACCAAAACTATTCTCCGAGAATTGCTTCTCAAAGATTGGCGATAGTTCCTGTGCTATTGCCTGTTGGATTACTCTGTCGACAACAGTGGGAACTCCTAGCTTTCGAAACTCGCCTTTTGCTTCCTTGGGTATTTCTACCCTTCGAACTGGGTTAGGCTTATATCTTCCTTCCCTTATCTCTTGGATTAGGGTTTCCTGGTTTTCTCTTAGGAAGGACAGAAGTTCATCCACCTGCATACCATCAATTCCACCTTTTCCCTTGTTTCTCTTAACTTGTTTGTAGGCTTCATTAAGATTGTCCTTTTGCAAAATCAAATCCAAAAGATCACAAATTTTGCCCATTCTTCTGTTGTCTCTGTCCCGAAATTTTCAATTTTAAGATTATCTAAATCTTTGAAATTATCCGCTATCTCATATACATTAACGATCGGTTTTTTTCCATATATTTTTGCTACTCTTATCGCCGTTTTTTAGCTTGTTCTTCAATATCTGTCAAATAGAATCCCCGTCCAAAATCTTTGTATGGTCTGCACATTGCCAGATTTATATTATCAATCACTATATTACTTCCATAATATAATCTCATAATGTACCCCCATTTTTTTGACATAAGATTCCAATATCTTCTAATACTGTTTCAAAATCCAGCGTATGTTCTACATCATAATTTTCTTTGATAAAAGCTATTCCTTTAAACTGAAAAAGATACTGAAAAGCTTCTTTGATGCTTAGTTCATGCTTACTGGCAAACTCATTTATACATGCAACAGTAAACCCAATTTTTCTTTTCTGCTCATTCATTAAAATCACTTTCTTCCTAAATTACACTTAAACGTGTCTGGTTATTTACTATAGTTTAATCACATCATCCTGCTTTTTCTGTGTGATCTGTGCCGGACAGTGCAGCCTGTATTTCTGATTTGTTTCCCGCAGCAGATGCTCTTTTTTCGTAAAGCGGACATTCACAATCCGCTTCGCTACTTGCTCATGAACGCAGTCACTTAGTGCTCTGCACACTTGAAGTGGGGAATGCTTCTCTGCGTTCAAACAATCGTATTGTAATTATAGCATAGGTGTGAGGTGCATTGTGCATTTATTTATACGAATAATCTATACTGCATAAAAGGCAATGAACCATTTCTGATTCACTGCCTTTTTCTTTACCTATTTTTCCTTTTTATTTTCTGAACATCTTCAGGAATTTTCACAATGTAGTTTATTCTGTTCTGTTCATTTCCCTTCGTTCTATAGAGGCAATTTCTTCTTCCGTATATTCTTCTATTTTTGTTGCTGTTACCTGTTTGATATGTTGTTTTTTCAGGTGCAGATATACGAATTCCCGAAAAATAGTATAGAACACTGACAACAGCGGTATAAAAACAAGCATACCTACAATTCCCATAAGATTTCCACCGACTGTAACGGCTGCCAGCACCCAAATCGACGGAAGACCTACAGATTCACCAACAACATGGGGATAGATCAGATTTCCCTCTATCTGCTGCAGTACCAGAAATACGATTATGAATAGAATTGCCTGTTTCGGGCTTAGCATAAAGATTAAAAAACTGCCTACCGCACACCCGATGAAAGCCCCAAAAACAGGGATCAACGCCGTAAACGCAATTAAAACTCCAATCAGGAGTGCATATGGCATCCGCAAAATACTCAGTGTAATGACAAACATACATCCAAGAATCACGGCTTCCAGACACTGACCTGTAAGAAAGTTTGCAAATGTCCGATACGTGAGAGAACAAATTTTAAGGAAAGCATCTGCTTTTTGTTTTGGAAGAAAAGCGAAAAATACTTTTCTGACCTGTATATGCAGCTTTTCTTTCTGAAAAAGAATATAGCAGGCAAAGGAAACCGCAATGAAAAAGGTTGTTAATCCACTGATCAGAGAACCCACAGCAGACATTGTCGTATTCATCATATTTCCTGCACCGTTTCCAAGAAGGCTTATTACCCATCTGACTGCCTGATCCAGATTAAACTGCAGCTGATCTGTCAGTTTTATAATTTCCTGATTATTATGGAAAAATTCTCGAATCCAGCTTTGCATATGCGGAATAAAATCGGCGATGCTCGTCATCAAAGTTCCCATTGTTCGTGTAAGCTGCGGAATCACACCAAACATTACCAATGAGATCACACCAACTACTAATACAACCGTAAGGAGCAGACTTATCGGTCTTGACAGTTTTTTAACTATCTTATTTTCTTTTTTTGCCTTTTTAAAAATTGTCCTTTCCAAAAAGCTCATTGGCACATTGGTCAGAAATGCGATAGCTCCACCAAGTATAAACGGAAATATAATCCCCCATATGGTTTTCAGCACACCGAGTACCATATCAAACTTCCACAGGGCAACCACAAGAAGTGCCGTAAATACAATAAGCTCCCTGATTTTTTTAATAGATATTTTGCTTAGATCCACTATTTTTCTCCTTTTTCAATCGTTATCCGTTATTTTGTGTGATCGGTATTTGTTTTATTTTAACTTAGCATATATTAAAAATCAAGGTTTTTGGATACGGGTGTCTTTGGATAATTTTTTGCGGCACATTTCAGGACCATATAGCCAAAATCTATTATCTCTTGTTGTTTACTGATGTTTCAAGTATAATGAATTTTATAAAAGAAATACACGTACAGCATACGGACTTACAACGCGATAATCCTAATGTTTTGTGATATACAGGAGGTTATTCTCATGGGAAAGCAATCTAAAAGAGAAAATAAGACGATTTATCAGATTTGCCGGGAAGAAGCCGGTCTCACCAGATCAGAAGCCAGTGAAAAAATGACAGCTGTTTCTGATTCTAAAATCGAAAAATTTGAATATGAAATACAGGAACCAACACCTTATGATATCATCCAGATGGCTGATGCTTACAGACGACCGGATCTCTGCAATTATTACTGCTCCCATAAATGCGAAATCGGTCATCGTTATGTTCCGGAAGTCAAAGTTTCCGACTTATCCAATATAATTCTGGAAACCATTGCCAGTCTGAATGAAATCAATCCTCTTACCACACGCCTGATCCAGATAGCCCGCGACGGCAGGATCAGCGATGATGAGATAAAAGATTTTGCACTTATCAGCAAAAAACTGGATGAAATTTCTCTGGCAATAGATTCACTGAATCTCTGGATTGATAAGACCGCCAGCGAACAGGCATTGAATATTGAACTGCTGAATAAGGAAAAAGAAAAGCTGAAATAATCCATAACGCACGAATGGCAATGAACCATTTCTGATTCATTGCCCTTCTCTTTACATACGCTGTAATTGATTAACGATACTTTCTGTTCTTCGAATAGCTTCTTCTACCTGTCTTTTTGCATTATTGATTCGGTCCTGGACCATCCAGTCCACAACAAATCCATCAAAAAAATAATCTGCAAATGAAAGAAAATTTCCGGTATCGATATGCAGGTTACATGCCATATTTACATCATTTAATTCTCTGCTGAAATTACGGAGATCATACTTTGCCTGCTCCATATTCTGCTTCGCCTGCTCCATTTTTGAATGTTTCAGCATTGTACTGAAAAATCCTCCGCCAAACATATCTACCAGACCCCAGTTTTTTGCACTGTTCAGATTTTCTTTTGCTGTACTAAGACTGTTTAAGGCTCTATGTCCAGCTTCAATTGCTTCTCTTTTTTCTTTTTCAATATCATATCCCATAAAAAACACCTCTCTGACTCTTTATGAATGTGAAGTTACAAGTCCGATAATCCCACCAATGATCAATAGCGGAAAAGCTATATACATTAATCCGCCTACCACCAGTCCAATCAATATCACCGGAAAGAAAATAACCGTACAAAGTAATTTCAGGATTCCCCAGGATGCTTTTAAGCCAAATATAAAAAATTTTCCAACAAACCAAATCATACAAATAGTAAATAATACTGATAACATCTTTTTCTCCTTCTAACACTCATCCAGTTGTGAGTGATTCATTTTTCGTTGTTTATCTGATATAAAATCAGATGTATTTTTCACTCCAAGCTTGTTACTGAATTTCGGATTTTTTTCAATCTTTTCTATTATCCGAATTAATCGTATTCTCTGCACTGCATTCATCTGATCACCTCGCTAATATCCACCTTTTCTGTTGATATTGTCAGTATAGCAAAATAATTTTTTACAATACACATCCGTAGTAAAGAATTAAATCTTTATAATTCCCGTTTTTTGAGAAATAACACAATTCCCTGCAATTCATCTACTGCTTCTTCAATTCTTTCATCGTTTGTATCTCCAAAAGATAAAACAATGGAAATATCATCAGCACTGTTATCCTCTGAAAATTGTTTCGGGCTGTATGCCCATAATTCAAGTCTTACCTGCTTATCCAGGTCTATCAATTCATCGGTTAGCAAGGTTTTATCATAATCTTTCTCACTAATTGCATAGGTAACAACTCGGCTTGGATTTAACATTGTTTTTTCAGAAAGTGCCGTTTCCCCTGCAAAGACCATATTTTCTGTAACTTGCGTCTTATCTATATATCCTGTTTTTCGAACAGGAGTCGTCAAATATACTTTTGCTTTTTCAAATAATTCATCTCGCTTATATTTTGACTCAATAAACTTATTGACACCGTCTTTTGCTACAAGAAACAAATCCGTCGCTTCCAACTGCTTTACTGCTCTGGTCAAGGTCATTGCTGTAAATGGAAGCACTTTTCCGGCTTCTGAAATATACAATTGCTTTTTCTTACTGTACAGATAAAACAAAAATAACTGCTGCGTGGAGTAAACAAACTTCCCTGTCAACTTTGGTGGTTCTTTCTCATCCGTAAGCATCGTTCCAATAAAAGGAAGAAAGACCTGCTTATCAGTAATAAACGGTATATTATTTTCTATAAGACTTTTTCTTCGATAATTTGATACAGTTGTAAGTTCAAATACGACTGGCACATTATCAACCTGCTGTATTTTTACAATTTGTTTTTTCAATGCCGGAAGTGTGGCAAGTTCTTCTGTTGGAGCAAGCATTATACAGCGTCTGTTTCCAATATATGCTGTATGAAAATCATAACTCCCTGCAATATAAACAGGCAAAGAATCCTGATGATTCCATGCTTCATATTTTATAGAAATCCCGAATACGCTTGTAAGCATATTTCTCATTCTCTTTTTAACTTAATTTATTTCATTTTAACTTAACCAATGTTAAAATTCAAGTTTTTGAGTTATTTTGAATTTATGCAGACAATCTGCACAAACTTCTTTCATAAGCAAATTTTCCACTCATCGAGTGAAAATTTTACAATACCCAAACTACTTCTTGAATTTATATTTTCCTTTTCCGTGACCGGATACTGGTTCAATAATATCTGCCTGCACCAAATTGGAAGGAAGTTTTGAAGCACCTGAACCTTTCAGCTCAAGAAGTTCCATAACTGCACTTCTTCCAAACACCTCATCAAAGCCAAACTTTTCAAAAAGTCTATGGATATGAATCGTCGTTTTTACCGAGAAATCGCTGCCTTTTTGAGAAAGTACACTTTCAATATCCACTTTCCCATCTTGAATGTCCACTTTTTCTTCATTCAAAAGTCCACTTATATGAAGATTTCAATTATGAAGTTCATTTTTCTCGTTCAAAAGTAGATGTCTGAGAAACGCTTCCAGATACTCTGTTGTTTCGTGAATACCTTTTTGCAGATAGGATAATCAGATAATCCAAAGCACTCCTGCCGCCAATACCTCTCGACCACCTTCCTTAAAATAAAAATAGCCACCTGATTTTTTGAAAACCAAGTGGCTATATAATATTAAATTTTGTGTCTATGTTTTATGAAAGAATCTTTTCTTAATCAATTTTTCTTTCCTGTAGCTTTACTTTTTCAGTTTTAACCCATCTTTGAAAGCTTCACCCACACGCTCTGTAACTTTGTAGTAACCATGAGTATAAGGGTCAAATGCAATGGCATTTACCTTGGAAATATCAATTTTACCGTCTACCATAACGCTCTCATCGGCAGTTACATTCACTACCTTTCCAATAACGCCACAACCGTATTCATTATCTTGATACTCAATAAATTTACATTCTAAACAGATTGGAAACTCATTGATAATAGGAGCATCTACGACTTCAGCCTTACTTGCAGTCAATCCGCTACGTGTAAATTTATCTGTTACACGATTACCAGACTCTACGCCAAAATAATCTGCTTCTACCAAGTGTTCAACATCTGCGATACTAACAGTAAATGCACCTCGTGCCTTAATATTTTGCACGGTTTTATGTGTTTCGGTAAGATTCAATGCAACTATGTCCCTTGCTTGCATTGTCCCCCAAGCAGCATTCATTACATTCACACTGTTGTCCTCATTATAAGTTGCCACCATCAACACTGGCATAGGAAAAATTCCTTCCGTAATTTTCAACTTTGTTCTCATAATAATCTCTCCTTAAAATTAGATTGACAGAATTATTTATCCTGCTTATAATTATATTCAATCAATTCAGAATTTCAAGTACTGGTAAAAATGATAGGTACTATCCAAGGAGAAAGTATAATGATACAAAACTACATTGAAAATGCCAATTTTGAAGATACAGGCTTTGCTTACACTTTGTCCCTGATTTCCGGCAAACATAAAATGGTCATTCTTTATTGTTTAATGGAATTTAAAACTGTAAGGTTCAATGAGCTGAAGCGTTATCTGAAAACAATTTCCGATAAAACATTAAGTACCAATCTCAAGGAACTAGAGTCTGACAAACTGATTATCCGTACTGAATATCCTCAAATTCCACCCAAGGTGGAATACTGTCTTTCGGAACGTGGCAAGTCACTAATGGTAGTGTTAGATCAGCTTTGTGTTTGGGGTGAAGAAAACAAACTGACAGATTAACATCTTCTAGCCAATGTTAAAAGCAAAGTTTTTGAGTTGTTTTGGCTTTTATTGAAAATTTCTGCCTATATAGGCTTTTTTACTCAATATATCCATTTTCAAATGTTCTCCCACTCGTGTCCTTTCTCACATCTCCAAATCACTTTCTTATGAGAGCCAATAGAAATCTCTGTCGGTTTTATCTTATTCTTTTTCGACCACTCCGAAACAAGCTCTGGGTGTACTTCTGCTAAACTGTTATTCATAGAATATAATTGTGCCCCTTCCTCATAACGGACAACTTTCTTTCTTCCGACCTGCACCAGCTTTTCCAATTCTGGAATTTCTTTTCTGACTTTAGGCATGAAAAAACCTCCTTCCTTCGTACATAAAAAATATCTTTCATATATACAAAAGAAGGAGGGTGAAAATACAGCCTCTGATATGCAATTTTTTTATTTTAACAAATCGAGCAGCGTATATTCACCTTTTGGAATCTTAGCTGTTCTATGATACTCTTTTATTGCTTCCACAAGAATCCCAGAATTAGAAAAATAATTAAACACATAATCATATGATTTTACGTCAGACATTCTAAGATTTTCCTTGCAAAAATCACTTGGTTTTTTCCCTGACTTTTTGAATTCTTTATACTGATTTTCAGCAAAGATAATCAACATTTCTATTTCCGGTGCAGTAATCACATTGATGACATCTATCTTATGTTCATATGCTTTACCAATTTTAAATTTTTCTCTTCTTGAATCTAATATTCTGATTACTGATATCTTTTCTGCAAATCCTTTTCTCAAATATTTCTGTTCAAATTTCTTGCCGTCCCTACATCGAATTACTGACTCCTCCAGCATCTCTTCTCTCGAAAACACAAGCAATTCTTTATCCAGAAGAATATCCATAATTGCATTTTCTGCAGCACCTTCACATATACACGCTTTATATTTTGCCAGTTCCATAGTGCACCTCCTATTTCAGAGATGCAGCTATACTTTTCTTCAACTGCATATAAGCTTCATAAGTAGGTGTCGTTCCTTCCAGAAATCCACTCTGATAAGCATCGCTTTTCTTAATATCATTTCTTTTTAGAATATTGGATAGATTCTCTGCTGTAATCCCATCTCTATTTCTAGTAATAAAAATACTGTCATTACGGTCGTATTCATCCAAAAGTTCCGGATAATGAGTGGAGAAGATTAGCATACCACCATTTTTATTTATTTTTCCGTCCATAAAGAAACGAATTAAAGTACTTACTATTTCTTTATTGAAATGATTCTCTACCTCATCAACAATCAGGCAGCCTCCATCTTTCAGAACTTCTTGCGCCAGAGTGAAAGTAATCATTCCTTTTACAGTTCCTGACGAGAGATAATTATTTAATTCGATTGGATTGTTCAATACAATCTCTTCTTTTCCTTTAAATTTTAAATGTATAATTGGCTTCTCATTTTTTTCTTCAAAATATAATTTTTCAATTGTTGGATCCAGATAGGAAATAACCTCAGCCGGAATTCCTTCTGAAAATGGTAACACATTCACATTGGTGAAAAGTAACATGCTGACTACTTTTATATGTTTACCAGTTTTTTTATTATATGCGATCATAATACTAACATCATCTGACAAAAAGCTTTCCTGTTCATCTCGAACAATGAATGGTTCTCTCTCCTCAAAATCCAGCATAGCTTTACGAGTTGTTACTTCTTCAGCTTTTTTTGACCATAATGATTCTGATTCAATACTGTACACAACTCCTTCTACTTTCGTATTCTTAGATGTTATGACCGTTTCCAGTCTGCAAATTTCTTTTGTAGTCTCCGAATAAAAATATACATTCAAAATAGCATTTTTTGTATTTCCTAATATATCTTTCGTATTCATATGATTGATTGGTTCGTTATTTATAATTCCCAACGCAAGAAGAAGCACCTTTAATACAGAGGTCTTTCCTGAGGCATTGATTCCTATAAACGCGTTAGCCGGATTTAAATATATATTTGAAAACAAGGAATACAAATTCATTTTATCTTCTTCCGCAACTCTTTGCTGTGCATAAAAAGATAAATCCAGCTTCTCTTTAAACAATGGTAATCCTTGTGCGGTAACTCTCAATAATTTCATATAACGCCTCCAATTTAAAAACTGATTATACGTGGTTATTTTTCTTTTACTTCAATTATATCCACATTTCTATATTTTATCAACGGATAACCCGTTTTTATTTTTTAATTTGAAAATTTTTCTCTCACACCCTGTATTTTACCCCTCCATCTTTTGTATATGTAAGATGGTTTATAGATTAGAGCAAGATCCACCTAGGTATTACCGTATCGCCATTTTATGGCTACGGCATATCTCCGGGTAAGTCTCTTGATGGGGATTCCGATTCCCCATACCCTCGTACAGACATCAAAGATATCTGTTGGCTCTCTATCAAAGATAGTCGCAGCACTTTATATAACCGGAAGGGACAGCCGGTTAAAAAGTGTAATCGCACATCCAAGATGTCTTATCAAAAAAGAAGGAGGACTATGGCACCAAAGAAGAAAGAAAAGAATCTCAAGAGGAGTAACATCATCACATTAAAATTAACGGATATTGAATTGGCAGTATTAAATGAAGCCGCTGACGTTACAGGACTTTCTCGTTCTGAATATGTGAGAAAACTACTACTTGAAAAGCAAATCAATCACCAAATTGAAGTTGTTGCAGACATGAACGATCTCAGAAAACTGGTCAGTGAATATGGAAAAATCGGATCGAATCTAAATCAGATTGCCAAGCATTTTAACAGTGGTGGTAGTCAGTCACGTGCTATAGAAAACGAGATCCATCAGTGCATCATGAACTTATTTCTATGATCGGTCAGAGAACCTGCCGAAGAAATACGGATGAGACTAGGATCGTGATGCTCCAGATCTGGCAGCGATTGTACAAATTAAGCCCGATCCTTTTTGCACCAGATCTGACCGGTCCATTCTGTCAGAGAGGAAGCTGTATGGAAAAACAGATGTCCTGCCAGAATCCTATTTCAAAACTTTGGATACCGTCAGATATCTTAAAAGCAGATTATCCATTGCTCATCAGAAGGGAGGTGAGCAGCCATAAAGATTAAACTGATTGACTTTGGTCTGAAAGCAGATCATCATCCCTTCCGACCACATGAAAATGATGCCGGTGCGGATGTATTCATGCCTTATGATTGCGTATTAAAACCAGGCGAGGTTGCAAGAATTCCACTTGGATTCGGTCTCATCATCCCAGATGGATTTGCCGGATATGTCTTTCCACGAAGCAGCATGGCAGCAAAAGGACTGGTATGCGAACTTCCACCGATTGATTCCGGTTACCGTGGTGAGATTCATGCCATTATCAGCAATGTGAGCACATCTTCTCAGACCATTCATAAAGACACACGCGTCGGTCAGCTGGTGATTACACCAGTCGTGATCGCAGATTTTGTCCTGGACCTTGGTGAAGAACGAGGAACTGGGGCATTCGGAAGCACAGGAGAATAATACTATGATTACATTTGGAAGAAAATTAAAACACTTAAGACAGAAAAATCATCTCACCCAGAAAGAACTCGGCATAGCTGTCGGATTTCCTGACAGCTGTGCTGATGTCCGGATTGCTCAGTACGAAAGCGATGTCCGAACACCGAAAACAGATCTTATGAAACTCTTCGCATCAACACTCGGCGTTCCGATTGAACTCTTTACCGTACCGGTACTCTCAAAACCCAGGGAGTATGAGGCAGCGGAGTATTGGAGATATGAGTTGGAAAGCAGAGTTAGATTAATTGTCATAATACTGAAATGAGGCAACGGATTTTCCGCTGCCTCGCTTTAATTGTTGTGATCATCAAAAATATCATCCAAGATTTCCATCGTTCCATAAGCTTCCAAAAACGAATCTCTTTTCTGTCTTTTCAATTTCTGCTTTTCCTGTTTTCTGATACGTTCTGGATGTTTATAATGTTCATTCATAATCATGAAGTAATCCTGTGCATCTGCAATCCTTTTTTTCTGATTTTTATCGGCATACTTCCGGATTTTTGATAATGTGCTAAAATGTTGTAATGCTAACTCATATCTGTCTTCTCTTGTTTTGTTATTTTTAGATTCTAACACAAGACGAGCACTTTCTTCTAAAATTCTAATATGCTGATTGATATAGATTTCTGTAGCATTCTTTAAAAGGCCATCATCAATCTGCATATCCGGCTTAATTCTTTGAATTACAATGGATGCCCAGATTTCCTTTTCTTTCCGAGATAAGCCAAATAACCCCATCGTATTATGATCTCCTTCTATCCATAGTTCCAGATTTCATATCCCTGTCTTCTGGCCGAATCATATACCGGCATCATGTTCCTTTCCAGAATGTTATAAAATACTTCTCTAGAATTACCTTTACGGTACAATTCCTGACCAGCCCAGATGGAATGCAGATTATCCCGATAACACGCTTCAAATCGTTTGTGAAGATCTGGTCTTTCATTTATCATTTCATACATCAGATACTGGTTTCCAGCAAAAACTTCAAAAAATGGATTCCACTTGGGTAAGCGGTTGCTTTTTGCCGAATTCAAGGATGAATCCATCGGCATCAGATTCCACAACTCATCATTCATTACAAAAGACCATGGAATGAAATGATCTACATCATACTGCGTTTCTTTTACTGGCTGTCCTGTAAAAATATCCCTTATTTCCTGTACTTTCATAATTCCCTGCCACAACTTCCGCACATTTGACAGTTTTCGCATTTTTTCATCCATTGGAGCAAGCTTATAAATCAAGCCAGGCACTTCAGGATTATTATTCTGAAGCCATTTCACTTTTTCATATTGAATCCAGCCAAGGATATTAACTGTATTATCCTGAATCATTGCTACCCAGTCTGGATGAAAATGCACTTCTTTTTTCAATTTGCTGCTATCACCCAATACATATGGCAAAGGAGTTACCAGTTCATTTATTTTTTGAATATACGCTGTAATGCGTTTGACACTTCCCCAGTCCGGCACTTCATTACTCCTTGTAAAAAAGCCTGACAGTGCTCTATATGGCACCATATTAGTCAACTGTTCTTTTGCTTTCTTTAAACCTGCCTGATGTTCCCGAATAGCATTCTTTATTTCAATCTTAGATGCATTTGCCGGAAGATCACTGAGTTCTGTCAGCTGTAAAATTGCCCTTTCCAGACCATCTCTGACCAATCCATCTGCCTGTATTCCACTAAGATGAATATGAAATTCCCGTACTGAATACCAGGCATTCGCAATCATTTCATTAATAATCTCATCAAATGTTGTCTCATTTTTTCCTTCTGAAATAATATGTACCACGGCCTCCAGCCAGTAAAACTTGTAGCAATAAGAGGGATCTTTCATCATCTGAGAGAAAGCTTCAATATCCAGTTGATTATAATAGTTTGCTTCAATATTCAACAAACATCTGTCTTGCGAAGCAATATATTCAACCATCTTTCATCACCTCTTCCTTCTCTCACATCTCCGGTGATCCACATTTTTTCTATCTGTAGTCCAGAAATCTTCCTTACAAACTCTTCAAACATCCCTTCTGTAAAATCCGTAAAATATCGACCATTTCGTTCACCTTCAAATGTACCGTATTTGAACGATGTATAAATTATGCCATTCGTTTTTAATGCTTGATGCATTTTGTGAAATATATTTGGTAATTTTTCTCTGGATAGATGAAGAACGGAGGCACATGCCCAGATTCCATCATATTGGTTTCGGTCATCAAGTTCTTCAAACAGCATCTGTTTTACTTGGATGCCTGTGTAATCAGTTGCCATTTTACAAATCACACCTGATCCATCTGTTGCGGTTACATGATAACCATTATTTAGAAAATACTTTGTATCACGTCCAGATCCACAACCAAAATCCAGAATAGAAGCATCAGGAGAGAGATGCTTTGTAAATATTTGCTGTACTTCCGAAAAATCTACATTCTTTGTAGTTTCAGAAAAAACAGCAGCATTGCTATTATAATAATTTAGTGTTATAGCATCACTCATATTCATACCATCCCTTTCCGACTTTATTATAGTGCCACAAATCTTGACACCTGCTAATTTCTTGCATATTTCTACTCTGTCTATCAGACATTTATTCTTATTCTAATCTTGTTAATGCATCAATGACTTTTTGTTCAAGTTCTTTTTGCTGTGTTGCCATGAGCTTATTAGATGTTCTTACTAAGACAGTACCAATTACTGTATGTGTTCCATTTGCATAAATTGTTCCATCATAAGTTGCAAGATAATCTCTACGTTTTTCTGCATCTTCCACATTTTCGTAACTCCTCTATGCAGGATACCAACAAAATTGTAAGAAATGCAGACGTACTACCTATAGAAAATGAAAAGTCTTCTGTAAATGAAAACTGATTTATACTGCCGCCAAATAATACTGATGTACCGATTGAAGCCGTCACTATCACAGCAAATATCAGCACTGCAATTAATATATATTTAGGTTTTATTCTATAAAACCCAATCAGCTTCTTCTTAAAATCATTAATGAGTGCTTTATTCTTAGACGTAAATACAGTTACTACGGCAACCATGGCAGGTGAAACCAAGCCAAGAAACATTCCAAGATAAAGCCCCGTCCCTTCATTAAGTAAAATTGCAAATAGCCACCAGAACCAAGTGCAGGCAAATGTAATCAAATAGAATCTGACCGGTCGATATATATACTTTTCCATGACTACACCTCAGCCTCTACAATCACAAGCTCACTCTTTATACCATTGAACTCAATGTAATTGTCTGCTTCGGCATCTGAAAAGTCATCAACCTTTTTCCCCTGTCTCTCATAATAAATATGAGTTGCTATTCCCTTTTTTGTGCTTCTAAATCTATAATCTGCAGGAAGTGTAAGTCTTGATGTTGCTGACAACTGATTAATCTCAAGCGCACCCTCATGTGATAAAACACTGATCTGCATATCAAGATTTGAATCTATCTCAATTTCACTTTTATTTCCCTGAAGGGTAACTTCGCTAATTTTGCCATTTACCTCAATATGTTCATTTTCTATATCAGTAATATTCAGTGTCCCTGCATTAACTGATAATTCGATTTTTCCAAGATATTTTATTGGAATAAAAATAGTAATGACCAAACTCTCCTTTGCATCTGCTTCACTGGCTTCATTAAATCTGTTAAGATCAATATCGATTCGGTTTTTTATATCATCAATCTTTACTTTATAATCTGCCAGAAGATTCTTATAGACATTTGAAAACATTGCGACTTCAATTTTTTCTCCATGATATGCCTTTAAATCTACAGCATATGCTCCACCAAGCTTGATATCAAAATTCTTCTTACCATCAATATCGTATTCAGTACGACTTTCATAGATGTAATTAGACTGCTTTTTCTCTGATTTCTCATTCGAAAGTAATTCATCTACTGATATCTGGAAGAGATTTGCTATTGCCATCAGATTTGCAATATCCGGTGTTCCTGTTCCATTTTCCCACTTTGTAATGGCTTGTCTTGATACACCGATTTTCTCAGCCATCTTCTCCTGTGAAAGTCCAGCCTGTTTTCTGTAATATTTAATTTGTTCTTCTAAAGTCATTTTTCCGCCTCCGTTTTCGGTTTGTTTTACTTCCTTCACAGATTAGCAAATTAACCTTTACCAAACAAGAAACATTAGCTGTCATTTCACTATTTTTCTGCTACTTTCCGTAGCAACGCCCTAAAATAAAGGTTTTTACAATGAAAACTAAATTTATCCAATCGCCAAATACCGATTGAACTAAATCGCTGCGCGATGGCCTTCGAAGGCTGTGGCGCAGTTTTCTCTTTAACTTAAAAAAGGCAGTAGATAATGAGTCCTAAAAGTAGTATTGTTAAATCACCACAAAATAACAATTGAACAGGATCATCATTAACACTGCCATGAATAGAATAACACCAGAATCTCGTTTTCACAAGAGGGTATAGCTTAATTGCGGTCTATTTAGCTTGTTTCTTGACTACTCAGGAAAAATATTTCTACCCTCGCCCCACCTGTATTTTCAGAATTTG
>PVMQ01000998.1_pt1 | contig 19502 bp, 13 predicted proteins | sample 1853411 | NCBI WGS metagenome assembly PVMQ01 (sample SAMN08533513, study PRJNA380276) | Human gut metagenome, whole genome shotgun sequencing project.
TTTCGGTGTAGAACGAATGGCAGATATACTCTGCATGAGTCGTTCTAGTTTGTTAAGGAAAATCAAGACACTGTTCAACTTGTCTCCGCTCGATTTTATCCGGTTGATCAAGTTGAAAAAGGCAGCCGAGTTTATCCAGGAAGGTAAATACCGGATCGGAGATATCTGCTATATGGTCGGCATCAATTCGCCGTCTTATTTCAGCAAGTTATTCCTGAAACAATTCGGCATGACACCCAAAGATTTTGAGAAACAATATCAATCCGGCAAGCAGATCATTATCACGCAGGAGATAAAGAATGTCGAGGCAGGAGAGGGCACAAAATAGATAAAATACCTCTCTTAGCCCGCATTGGAGCTTATTTGCCGTATTTTTATCATTTTTTGAATCGTTTGTATATAGTAAAGGAGATGCCAATCCTTACCTTTGTGGCATACCTCAATAAGAGAAAAAGGTTTCTTATTCGGGTATGCTTTATTTTTTTACATAAGAACATTGTACCATATGAAAAACCAAAAGCTACTACTAAAAAAAATGTCGGGAGTATCCCTGATGCTTCTTCTGTTTCTTTTCATTTCCAACTGTGCCAGTGGAGACAAGATTTTCTCTACCGATGTATGGAATATAACTTACGATGATCAGCAAGGGGGAATAGCACTCACTTATAAGTCAAAAAATATTTGTAACGGAATGTATGCTTCCTATCAATGGGAAGGGAAGGAGATCAAGACAAGTGACTATGCCCGCCATAAAATCAGTACGGGCAAAGTTTCCGATTCTTTCGGGAAAGGACATATATATAAGGTGGAGTATACGGATAAGGAGCTTCCGAAGCTGACTCAGTATTTCTATCTTTATCCGGGTAAGGAATATATACTGACCGATTTTACGGTCGAAGCGAAAGAGGAAATTCGTTCCGGCAGAATGGCTCCTGTTAATGTCGATTCTATATCCGGATTCTTGCAGGCAGGTGATAACCGTGCTCTTTTTGTTCCGTTCGACAATGACAAATGGATCAGATATCAGTCTCACCCGCTTGGTTTCGATACATTGGTGAGTTATGAAGTGACAGCCATATTCAATAATGAAAGCCGGAACGGTCTGGTGATCGGCTCCGTAGAACATGATAACTGGAAAACAGGTATTTCAATAGGTAAGGGGGATCGTGATAACATTGGTTCGCTGGTATGTTATGGGGGCATAGCAGATGAGCAGACTCGTGACGTAAAGGCTCACGGTGCATTAGCAGGTAAAAAGATTAAATCCCCTAAAGTCTTTTTGGGTTTCTTTGAAGATTGGTGCGATGGACTTGAAGCGTATGCAAAAGCCAACGCTGTAATTGCCCCTCCCAAAGCATGGGAGAAAGCTGTTCCATTTGGTTGGAACAGCTGGGGGGCATTACAATTCAATCTGACTTATGAGAAAGCGATGGAAGTCTCCGATTATTTCAAGGAGAATCTGCAGAATAATCATTTTGTAAACCCTGATCAGACTGTCTATATCGGTCTGGACTCCGGTTGGGACTGTATGAATGAGGAACAACTGAAATCATTTATAGAAAAGTGTAAGTCGAACGGACAGATCGGTGGTATCTACTGGACCCCGTTCACCGACTGGGCACGCGATCCGGAACGGACGGTAGATGCCGCACCAGAATATAAATACAAAGATATCTATCTCTATGCCAACGGAAAGCCGCAGGAACTGGACGGCGCTTATGCAGTCGATCCAACGCATCCGGCAGTGGAAGCTATGATGAAGAAGACTTCCGGTTTGTTCCATCGTGCAGGATTCGAGTATGTGAAGATGGACTTCATGACACACGGTGCGATGGAAGCGGACAAATGGTATAATCCTGAGATTACCACAGGTATACAGGGATATAATTATGGCATGAAACTGCTCAATCAATATTTTGGAGATATGTATATCAATCTCTCCATTTCTCCTGTCTTCCCTGCCCAGTATGCGCAGTCACGCAGAATAGCCTGTGATGCGTGGAATCAGATCAAGGATACCGAATATACATTGAACGCTCTTTCATACGGCTGGTGGCAGAAGTATATCTATCAATATAACGATGCCGATCATATTGTACTGAGAGATGCTACCGACGGAGAAAACCGTGCCCGTATTACTTCGGGTGTCATTACGGGTATTTACATTACAGGAGACGATTTCAGTGCGGGAGGAGGAAAAGACGCCAAAGAAAAGTCACAGAAATATCTGACCAATGCGGCAGTGAATGCAGTAGCGACAGGAGAAGTGTTCCGTCCCGTGGAAGGAAACGGAGAGAAGTCGGAACATATCTTTGTAAGGAAGACACCCGATGGTCGTTTCCATTGTGCGGTATTCAACTACTCGGACCAGGAACAGACAACTGTGCTTTCGTTAGAAAGAATAGGATTGGACAAGGCACGCGGCTATCAGGTGAAAGAGTTGTGGAGCGGCAATGAGACTTTTGCCACAGGACAGCTTGAAGTGACCGTACCCTCCAAAGACGTGCAATTACTTGAATTTAAATAACCGAAGAAATGAAAAAATATCAATTAACACTCTTATCGTTATGTGTGGCAGCCTTTGCGCAAGCGAAGGTCACATTGCCGTCATTCTTTACCGATAATATGGTTATTCAGCAAAACAGTCAGCTGACGTTGCCGGGAAAAGCAAAAGCCGGTAAACAAGTGACTGTGAAGGTGAGCTGGAATCATGAGAAATATACGGCTAAAGCGTCAGCTGATGGTCATTTTAGTATAGAAGTCCCGACTCCGCCTGCCGGAGGACCTTATCAGATCACTGTTTCGGATGGTGAGAAACTGGTGCTGAACAACGTCCTATCGGGAGAAGTCTGGATCTGTTCCGGTCAGTCGAATATGGAAATGCCCGTTGCCGGATGGGGAAAAGTGATGAATTACGAACAGGAGGTTGCCGATGCCAATTATCCTTCCATCCGTCTGTTGCAGGTAAAGAAGACCGTCGCTTTCTCTCCGCAGGATAACGTAGAAATGAATATGAACGGTTGGCAGGAATGTAGTTCCGCTACTGTATCGGAGTTTTCTTCCGTCGCTTATTTCTATGCCCGTAAGTTGTGGAAAGAACTGAATGTGCCCGTTGGGGTGATTGACTGTACTTGGGGCGGCACACCTGCCGAATCGTGGACAAGCCATCAGACATTGAAGCGAGTCATGGGATTCCAGAAAAAGATGGCCGAAATGGAAAGCGCAGGCTTCCAAAGAGAGAAACTTGTCGAACTTTACCATCGGGAAATGGACGAGTGGCTTCAGCAGTTCGATGCCAGGGATGCCGGATTCAAAGACGGAGCTCCCCAATGGATATCAGCTCTTCAGACAGGGAATGGATGGAAACCGATGGAACTGCCCGCCTACTGGGAAACCCGCGGACTGAATTTTGACGGTACTGTCTGGTTCCAGAAAGAAGTGGAAATACCTGCTGACTGGAGCGGTAAGGAAATCTCCTTTCATCTGGCTATGATCGACGACGACGATATCACTTACTTTAACGGAAAAGAGATAGGAAGAACTTCGGGATGTAATACGATGCGTACTTATAAGATTCCCGCAGCCTTGGCAAAGGCAGGTAAAGGGGTTATCACCATCCGTGCCATAGATTATGGAGGTGAAGGTGGTATCCACGGAGAACCTCAGCAGATGTATATGGAAGCGAACGGCAAGAAGATTTCCTTGGCGGGCAACTGGAACTATCACACCGGAGTATCGATGACCGGCGCACCTTCCAGACCATTGTCTCCCGAAGGAACCGGCTGGCCGACATCCTGTTACCCGACCGTACTTTACAATGCAATGATACATCCTTTTACTGTCTTTCCTATCAAGGGTGCTATCTGGTATCAGGGAGAAAATAATGTAGGATTCGACGAGCAGTACAGGGTACTTTTCCAGTCAATGATTACAGATTGGAGAAGGGCATGGAAACAGGATTTTCCTTTCTACTTTGTGCAGTTGGCCAATTATCTGAAACCGGAAGAAGTGCAGCCGGATTCCAAATGGGCGGCTCTCCGTGATGCACAGGCACATGCGCTGCACCTGCCTAATACAGGTATGGCATGTGCCATCGACCTCGGCGAAGCTTATGATATCCACCCGAAAAACAAACAGGAAGTAGGAAAGCGGCTGGCGCAAGCGGCATTGGCGAAGACCTATAACAAAGGTACATACGAAGTGCCCGCATTCCTTGGATACCGCATTTCGGGACGTACGCTGATTCTTAGTTTCGATCAGGAAGTAGTAGCCAAAGAAGGTGCTCCGAAAGGCTTTATACTGGCGGGACCGGACGGGAAATACGTTCCGGCACAGGCTACCATCCGGGGAAAAGAAGTCATTCTGCAATCCGACCAGATAGAAATACCGACGGCGGCTTGCTATGCGTGGGCAGACAATCCTGTTTGTAATCTATATGGCAAGAGCGGGCTTCCCGTACCCCCGTTCCGCACCAGAGAATAAATATCAACCATAACAATGTAAACCATGAAATTAAAAGCATTCTTACTTTTTTTTCTATTGAGTTCTTTTTCTCTTTTGCAGGCTGCCGATAAGCCGCTGATCAAAATAGAAACCGAACGGACCAGCCTTATCTATCAAGTAGCTGACAACGGACGTCTGTATCAGAAATACTTGGGCAAAAAGCTTAACCATGATTCCGATATCCAGTATCTGCCACAAGGGACTGAAGCTTATCTGACTCACGGTATGGAGGACTACTTTGAACCGGCTATTCACATACGTCATAACGATAATAACTCTTCATTGCTGCTGAAATACGTAGATCATTCGAGCAATGTCATCGGTAACGGGGTCAACGAAACCGTAATTACCCTTAAGGATGATAAATACCCTGTGACCGTGAAGCTGCATTATGTGGCTTACGGCAAAGAGAACATTATCCGTACGTTTACTGAAATCAGCCATGAAGAGAAGAAACCTGTGATACTTTGCAAGTATGCTTCATCAATGCTTCACCTGAACAGCAGCAAGTATTTCCTGACTGAATTTTCCGGTGATTGGGCACACGAAGCCAACGTGACCGAAAGAGAACTGGCTTTCGGTAAAAAGGTGATCGATACGAAGTTGGGCGCACGTGCCAATATGTTTGTATCTCCTTTCTTCCAGCTGGCTCTTGACAATCCTTCGCAGGAGAATGCAGGCGAAGTGCTGGTAGGAACCATCGGATGGACGGGTAACTTTCGCTTTACTTTCGAAGTGGACAACAAAAACGAACTGCGTATTATCAGCGGTATCAACCCGTACGACTCCGAATACAGCCTGCCCGCCAAAGAAGTGTTCCGTACTCCGGACTTCTATTTCACTTACAGTACGCAGGGGAAAGGTGAGGCCAGCCGCAGCTTCCATGACTGGGCGCGCAATCATCAGGTGAAAAACGGTAATGATACCCGTATGACTTTGCTCAACAACTGGGAGTCTACCTATTTTGACTTTGATGAAAACAAACTGATCGGCTTGATGGATGAGGCTACCAAGCTGGGTGTAGATATGTTCCTGCTGGACGATGGTTGGTTTGCCAACAAATATCCCCGTAGCAGTGACCATCAGGGGTTGGGCGATTGGGAAGAGACTGCCGGCAAACTTCCGAACGGAGTAGGACGTCTTGTTGAAGAAGCACAAAAGAAAGGTATCAAGTTCGGTATATGGATAGAGCCGGAAATGGTGAATCCTAAAAGCGAGCTTTACGAAAAGCATAAAGACTGGGTGATTCATCTGCCTAACCGTGATGAATACTACTTCCGCAACCAGATGGTTCTCGACCTTAGCAATCCGAAAGTACAGGATCATGTATTCGGCGTGGTGGACAACCTGATGACCAAATATCCCGGCATCGCTTTCTTCAAATGGGACTGCAACAGCCCGATTACGAATATCTATTCGGTGTATCTGAAAGATAAACAGTCTCATCTGTACGTTGATTATGTGCGCGGACTTTACAAGGTGCTGGACAGAATCAAGGCTAAATATCCTAATCTTCCGATGATGCTGTGTGCCGGTGGCGGCGGACGCTCCGACTATGAAGCATTGAAGTACTTCACAGAGTTCTGGCCAAGCGACAATACCGATCCTATCGAACGTCTGTTTATCCAATGGGGCTATTCGCAGATCTTCCCAAGTAAGACACTGTGTGCCCACGTCACTACTTGGAATCGTGGAACCAGTATCAAGTCCCGTACCGATGTAGCCATGATGTGCAAATTAGGATTCGACATCAAACTGGAAGACATGAATCAGAATGAGCACCTTTACTGTGATCAGGCAGTCAAGAACTACAACCGTCTGAAACCTGTCATCCTTGAAGGTGATATGTATCGCCTTGTTTCTCCTTACGGAAGCAACCATACTTCTTCCATGTTTGTAGGCAAGGACAAGAAAACGGCTGCGGTATTTGCCTTCGATATCCATCCGCGCTATGCGGAAAAGACATTGCCTGTCCGCCTGCAAGGGTTGGATGCCGACAAGAAGTACCGTGTGAAGGAAATCAATATGATGCCCGGTAGCGGTTCCTCATTGAAGGGTAACAACCAGGTTTTCTCCGGAGAATGTCTAATGAACGTCGGACTGGATCTTTTCACAACACAGCAGCTCAACAGCCGTCTCATTGAAATAACAGAAGAATAAAAAGCCATAGACATAAGAAACATATCTTATAAAAACACCACGAACCATGAAGAAATTACTTTTAAGTGTATGTGCATTTTCATTGACTCTCGCTACGTTGCAGGCAGGGGAAATCACTAAATATGTAAATCCGTTTATTGGAACGGGAGCCATCGATGGGGGACTTTCGGGTAATAATTACCCGGGGGCGACCTCGCCGTTCGGTATGATACAGCTTTCTCCGGACACCAGCGAAGCTCCCAATTGGGGGGACGCTTCTGGCTACGACTATAACCGGAATACGATCTTCGGTTTCAGCCATACCCGCCTGAGTGGGACAGGAGCCTCGGACCTGATCGACATTACATTGATGCCGACCAGTAGCGGACGCACTTCTTCCGCATTCACGCATGACGAAGAGAAGGCCCGTCCCGGCTATTATCAGGTAATGCTGAAAGATGAGAATATTAATGCAGAGCTTACCACTACTCAGAGAAACGGTATCCACCGCTATCAATATCCTGCCGGCAAAGATGCGGAGATTATATTGGATATGGACCACTCGGCAGATAAGGGCAGTTGGTGACGCCGGATCATTAACTCTCAGATCCGCATTCTGAATGATCATGCAGTGGAAGGTTACCGTATCATCACCGGATGGGCGAAACTGCGCAAGATTTATTTCTACATGGAGTTTTCTAGTCCTATCCTTACTTCTACGCTGAGAGACGGCGGGCGTGTTCATGAAAACACAGCCGTGATCAACGGTACGAATCTTCATGGCTGTTTCCGTTTCGGCCAACTGAATGGCAAACCATTGACGTGCAAAGTAGCCCTTTCGTCCGTCTCTATGGAGAATGCCCGTCAGAACATGGAACAGGAAGCACCGCACTGGGATTTCGACCGCTATGTGGCTGCTGCGGACGCTGATTGGGAAAAACAACTGGGAAAGATCGAAGTGAAAGGTACGGAAGTGCAGAAAGAGATATTCTATACGGCTCTTTACCACACCATGATACAGCCTAACACCATGTCCGACGTGAACGGCGAATACATGGCTGCCGACTATACGACCCGCAAGGTGGCGAACAATGAAACTCATTACACCACATTCTCCCTGTGGGATACTTTCCGCGCTTCTCATCCTCTCTACACATTGCTGGAACCCGAACGGGTGACTGACTTCGTGAAGAGCATGATACGCCAGTATGAATATTACGGCTACCTGCCTATCTGGCAATTATGGGGACAGGACAATTACTGTATGATCGGTAACCACTCCATCCCTGTGATCACTGATGCCATCCTGAAAGGTATTCCTGGAATTGATATGGAGAAGGCCTATGAAGCAGTCTATAACAGTTCGGTAACCTCACACCCCAACTCTCCTTTTGAGGTATGGGAGAAATACGGCTTTATGCCCGAAAACATTCAGACCCAATCTGTCTCCATCACTCTGGAACAGGCTTTTGATGACTGGTGTGTTGCCCAACTGGCTGCAAAACTGAACAAGGATGCCGATTATCAGCGATTCCACAAACGCTCCGAATATTACCGGAACCTTTTCCATCCGAAAACGAAGTTCTTCCAGTCCAAGAATGACAAGGGAGAATGGATCGAACCTTTCGACCCGTATCAATACGGTGGAAACGGCGGGCATCCGTTTACCGAAGGAAACGCATGGCAATACTTTTGGTATGTTCCGCACAACATCCAAGCCTTGATGGAACTGACAGGAGGCACGAAAGCCTTTGAACAAAAGCTGGATACCTTCTTTACCTCTACCTATAAGAGTGAGCAGATGAATCATAACGCTTCGGGATTTGTGGGACAGTATGCACATGGTAATGAGCCCAGCCATCACGTAGCTTATCTCTATAATTTTGCAGGTCAGCCGTGGAAGACGCAGAAGTATGTCAGCCATATTCTGAACACGCTGTACAACAACACTTCTTCGGGATATGCCGGAAATGATGACTGCGGTCAGATGTCTGCCTGGTATGTATTCAGTGCGATGGGATTCTATCCGGTTAATCCTGCCGACGGCCGGTATATCATCGGTTCCCCGCTTTTGGATGAGTGTACTTTGAAACTGGCCGGTAATAAGGAATTCCGTATCCGGACCATCCGCAAGTCTCCCGAGGATATCTACATTCAGTCGGTGACTTTGAACGGGAAGAAACACAAAGATTTCTTCATCACTCATCAAGACATTATGAACGGTGGTACGATGGTGTTCAAGATGGGCAAGAAACCATCCGGATGGGGAAAGTAAACAGTATGAATTCAGATATTGTATCTAATAGAAACATGGATGAGTTATATCATATAGGGCAATAAATGTTATAGCCTTGTTTCTATATAATAAGAGACTGTCTACCTTCTGACAGTCTCTTATTATTATTTTCTTATTTAACCTCTTCGGAAGTCTGTAACATCTGGAACAGCTTGTCCAGCTTCGGAGCCATGATAATCTCCGTACGGCGGTTCTTGCTTCTGCCTTCTGCTGTTTCATTGTCGTCAACAGGCATATATTCGCCGCGACCGCTGGGCTGTATTTGCAAAGGATTTACGCCGTAGTTCTTGATCAGAATACGTACGACAGAGGTGAACTGTACGGTGTTGATCGGTTTATTGTCGGTGTGACCTTCGATAAATACGTCGATGTCGGTCTGTTTGTTCAGGACTTCCGCCAATTTGCCGAGAGCTTCCTCTCCGCGTTTATCCAGACGGGCGCTTCCTGACTGGAACAGCAATTTGTCCGACATTGCCACATACACCTTTCCATCCTTTTCACGAACCGTCAGTTCGTCTGTGCTAAAGCCCAGTAACGCGTCTTTCACACTGTTCAGCAGTTGTTTCACTTTCTCGTTCTGAGCGTTGATCATGTCCTGTAGCTCGTTGATGGTGCGTTCTCTTTCGCTAAGTTCGTTTTTCTTCTGACTCAACAAGGCATTCAGTTTTTCCTGTTCGGTCATGTTAGTACTAAGCATGCTCTGATACTGGCGGATACTGTTTCCCATCTGGGTGGTATCACGCAGGAGCTTCTTGATTTGTGCTGACAGCTGGTCGCCTGTGTTGCGGCAATCAGTCAATAAACTTTGCAAGCTGTCGATACTTGCAATACGTGCGGCTTCTGTCATCATGAACTTCTTTTTCGTTACACATGAAGTACATAATAACAATGTAAGGAAAGTAAATAATGCAATTTTCTTCATTACGCTTTATTTTTTTTGCAAAGAAATAATTTTCTTCTGAAGATTACAAAAAATCTTTTATTAAACTCTGTGTCATATAGTTAAGAAATGACCTGAGAGAATTTTACTGCTGGTACTTCGTTGATGTCAAGACAGACTGTTGTATGGAATATGCCAAAGAATCAGCGTTGCAAAAACTCGCAAAGTTTCTGTACAGCCAGTGCACGATGGCTGATCTTGTTCTTTATTTCGTTTCCCAGTTCGGCAAAAGTCTGTTCGTACCCTTCGGGCTTGAATATCGGATCATAACCGAAGCCGGAATCTCCGCGCTTCTCTTTGATGATTTCCCCTTTGATCACACCTTCAAAGAGATATTCCTTTCCGTCGAGAATCAGCGAAATGGCAGTGCGGAATTGCGCTTTCCGATTCTCTTTTCCTTCCAGTTCGTGGAGCAGCTTGCGCATATTCGCCTGAGCGTCGTGTCCTTCGCCTTCGGCATAGCGGGCGGAGTACACTCCGGGCGCTCCGTTCAGAGTTTCCACTTCCAGTCCGGTGTCACCGGCAAAGCAGTCCAGCTGATAGTTCCGGTAGATAAAAGAAGATTTCAGCAAGGCATTTCCTTCCAGCGTTTCGGCTGTTTCGGGAATGTCCGTGTGGCAGTCAATGTCATTCAGACTGAGCAGTTCTACCTTATCCCCGAGGATAGCGGCTACTTCTTCGAGCTTATGAGCATTGTTAGTGGCAAATACAAGTTTGCGTTTCATGGTCTTATTCTTGTTTTTTAGTGGAATTATCCGGATTCATTCACCTGTTTATTTCACTTTCAACTGATCGAACCCTTCGCCATACACCCCGATGACGGAACTTTGCGAGATGAAAGCGTTCGGATCGATACGCTTTACCAGTCGGAAGATATCCAGCGACTGACGCCTTTTGGCCAGTACGACCAGTACTTTTACATCGTTTTTGCTGTACCATCCGGTGCCGTTGAGCACGGTCACCCCACGGTCAGTATCTTTGATGATGCGGTCGGCTATCTCATCATACTTCTTGGAGAAGATGAAGAACTGTACGGACTGACGGGCACTGTTGATAATCCAGTCGAGCACGACACCAATGATGAACAGGGTGACGAAACCGAAGATTACCCGACGCCAGTCGTGAAACACAAAGTAACAGGAACTGATGATGAACACATCACAAATCATGATCATCCTTCCAAGTGATACGTCTTTGTATTTGTTGACAATAGCAGCGATGATGTCCGTTCCTCCGGTACTGCCGTTATAATTGAAAGTAATGCCCAGACCTACACCGCACATAGCCGCACCGATGATACAAGCCATAAAGTCCTGTCCGCTGCCGAGCAGCAGAGGCTTTCCGTCGGCCGACATATCGGGCGTTTGTATGTAGTTGTTTACCAACACCTGGAATATCCATAGCAGGAAAGTCAGCATGAAAATTGCATAAGTAGTCTTTATGCTGAATCGCGGACCTAATATCTTGATGGCAAATGTCATCAGAACCGCATTGATGATGAAGTACGACCACTGGATAGGAAATCCCGTTGCGTAATAAATGATAGCCCCGATACCGGTAGTACCCCCTGTCGTTATCTGGTAAGGCAGCAGAAATGCCGCCCATCCCAAAGCATAACTGATCAATCCGAGAGTGATGTAGATATAATCCTTCACTTCTCTCATTATTTCCGCTTTTGCTGGTTTGCGCATTTAATTAATAGGTAATAAGTATTAAGTAATAGGTAATAAGTCGTAGTCGATAGGTACAGGTAATAAGTATTAAGTATTAGGTATTAACCTTGCGGATATGCTCGGAAAGCAGCTACGGTTATTACCTATTACTTATTACCTGTTACTTATTTTAAACTACCACATTTACAATCTTCTTCGGCACCACGATGATCTTCTTCGGTGTTTTGCCTTCGATCCACTTCTGCGAACGTTCGTCGGCTAATACGGCAGCCTGGATGGCATCCGAAGCGGCATCAGCGTCAAACTCCATGTTGAAGCGTGCTTTTCCGTTGAAGGAGATGGTATAGTTGATCGTATCTTCTTTCAGATATTCTTCGTTGTATGCGGGCCATGCGGCGTCACATACGGAAGTTTCGTGTCCCAGTGTATCCCACAGTTCTTCGCAAACGTGCGGAGCGAAAGGAGCGAGGGTGATAACGAGCTGTTCCAGTATCTCTTTCTTGTTGCATTTCAAGTTGGAGAGTTCGTTGACACAGATCATGAATGCGCTGACAGACGTATTGTAAGAGAACTGTTCGATATCTCCCGTTACTTTCTTGATCAGTTTGTGCAGGCTCTTCAACTCTTCCTTCGTTGCAGGCTCGTCTTTCACCAGATATTCGTCGGTACGGTTGTAGAACAATGACCAGAACTTACGGATAAAGCGGTGTACACCGTCGATACCGTTCGTATCCCAAGGCTTGGACTGCTCAACCGGACCGAGGAACATTTCGTACATACGAAGGGTGTCTGCACCGTATTTTTCCACAATCATATCCGGATTGACTACGTTGTACATGGATTTACTCATCTTCTCAACCGCCCATCCGCAGATGTATTTTCCGTCTTCGAGGATAAACTCTGCTTCCGCATATTCGGGACGCCATGCCTTGAATGCTTCCAGGTCGAGGATATCATTGGATACGATGTTTACATCCACATGAAGTGGAGTCACTTCGTATTGGTCTTTCAGGTTCAGTGAAACGAAGGTGTGAGTATCTTTGATGCGATATACAAAGTTGCTGCGGCCTTGAATCATGCCTTGGTTTACTAACTTCTGGAACGGTTCTTCTACTACCGATGCACCTACATCGTGCAGGAACTTATTCCAGAAACGGGAGTAGATCAAGTGTCCGGTAGCGTGTTCCGTTCCTCCTACATAAAGGTCTACGTTTTTCCAGTATTCGTCCACTTTCGGGTCCACCAATGCTTTGTTGTTGTGCGGGTCCATGTAGCGCAGATAGTATGCGGAAGAACCGGCGAATCCCGGCATGGTGTTCAGTTCCAGCGGGAAGATGGTAACGTTGTCGATCTTTTCGTTTTCTACCGTGCACTTGTTTACCGTGTCCCACGCCCATTCCTTAGCGTGTCCCAATGGAGGTTCGCCTGTTTCGGTGGGGAGGAATTTGTCTACTTCCGGAAGTTCCAGCGGCAGACAGTCTTCGTCGATCATGTACGGCATTCCGTCTTTGTAGTACACAGGGAACGGTTCTCCCCAGTAGCGCTGGCGTGAGAAAATGGCGTCGCGAAGACGGTAGTTCACTTTCACACGTCCCAGATTATGTTCTTTCACATATTGCTTGGTCTTTTCGATGGCTTCCTTGATGGTCAGTCCGTTCAGAGACAGGTCGCAGTACGGAGTCACATCCGGACGCGGAGAGTTGCAAACGATGCCTTCTTTGGCATCGAAGCTTTCTTCGCTTACGTCACAACCTTCTACCAACGGGCGGATTTCGAGTCCGAAATGCTTGGCAAAAGCATAGTCGCGGCTATCGTGGGCGGGTACGGCCATGATGGCTCCTGTTCCGTATCCTGCCAATACGTAATCGCTGATCCAGATGGGCACTGCTTCACCTGTAAACGGATTGATAGCATACGAACCGCTGAAAACACCGGTCACGCTGCGGTCGGCGATGCGTTCGCGTTCCGTACGTTTCTTGGTGCGGTCAAGGTAGGCGTCTACTTCTGCTTTCTGGGCGGGAGTGGTCAGCTGGGCTACCAGATCACTTTCCGGAGCCAGAACCATGAAGGTCACACCGAACATGGTATCTGCACGGGTAGTAAAGATGGTAAATTCGAGATCGCTGTCTTTTACCTTGAACTGTACTTCGGCACCTTCGGAGCGTCCGATCCAGTTCTTTTGAGTTTCTTTCAGTGATTCGGTCCAGTCGATGGTATCCAGTCCGTCGAGCAGACGCTGAGCATAAGCGGATACACGCAGACACCACTGGCGCATCTTCTTCTGGACTACGGGGAAGCCGCCGCGTTCGCTGACGCCGTCTATGACTTCGTCATTTGCCAATACGGTTCCCAGTGCCTGGCACCAGTTCACCATCGTTTCGCCAAGGTAGGCGATGCGGTAGTTCATCAGGATTTCCTGCTGTTCCTTTTCGCTTTTGGCTTTCCATTCTTCGGCGGTAAAGCTGATTTCTTCGCTGCAGGCAGCGTTGAGTCCTTCGTTTCCGTAGATTGCGAATGCATCGATCAGTTCCTGGATAGGGCGTGCCTGCTGTTCGTCGTTGCAGTAGTAGCTGTTGAACATCTTTTGGAAAGCCCATTGGGTCCAGTGATAATATTCGGGTTCGCACGTACGGATTTCGCGGCTCCAGTCGAAAGAGAAGCCTATTTTGTCGAGTTGCTCGCGATAGCGGTCGATATTAGCTTTAGTAGTAATTGCGGGATGCTGTCCGGTCTGAATAGCGTATTGTTCCGCTGGCAAACCATATGCGTCATATCCCATCGGATTGAGTACATTGAAGCCACGCAGTCGTTTGTAACGGGCGTAAATGTCCGAAGCGATGTATCCCAGCGGATGCCCTACGTGCAGTCCGGCCCCTGACGGGTAAGGGAACATATTCAATACATAGAATTTCTGCTTCGATTCGTCTTCCGTAACCTGGTAGGTTTTCTCTTCCACCCACCTTTGCTGCCACTTCTTTTCAATCTCCCTGAAATTGTACTCCATAGTGATAAAGTTTTTATTTATAGTGATTTATACTGTTATTTCAATTTGAGCCAGCAAATTTACGTGTTTATTTTCAGATAACCACGTAGTGAGTGAAAAAAACCTTTCTTTTATAATAAGGTATTGCCCGAATAACAAGGTAATACCTGATAAATGAAGAAATATCACGGCAAATACCGTCCGGCTATTGACTTTCTTGTTTTTATTTCGTATATTTGGAGGAATATAAAACGGAATAGTAATGATAGGATATATAAAAATTATAACATAAGTTCAATAGGTGGATGTGCAGAATTGCATAGCCAGGATAACGAATGGGCAAGAAACTGCGAAGGTTCTTGCCCATTTTTGTTATAATAATTCTATTGAGGCCGCTGGAAACGCCTAAAAATAGTTTATAATAAACTTGGGGACCGTTTATAATAAACTCTCTCGTTATTTATTAAAAACGATGAAGGAGTTTATTCGATTCCGGGGGTGTAGTGTAAGAAAGGGAGAAAACTTTTTTTGAGTAAAGTTCTCTTCCTTTCTTTATGTGGTAAAAATATGATATATTAATAGGACTGTTTTGATAATGGTGATTTGTTTACAAACGAGCGCTTCTATCTGTAAGAATCTCTTTTTCGTTAGACTTTTGGATAATATGTTTCTTTCATTTGGTATTATTATATACGTATTAATGTGAGTATATTTTGGGAGGATTGTTTGATCGTTTATAATACAAAGAATATGGATAAAATGTGAGTGTATACTGGTTATAGTTGAAGTCCTGTCGGGATAATCTTTTTAGAGTGTTAGCTGAAAAAGCCTTTAAATAAACGTTAAACTAGCCTGGATACCGACTAAAAAGTATTTTTTCCAACCTATATCCTTTATTTTCTCCTCGAATTAATTGCAAATTAATTACTAAATTAACTAGCGGGACTTACATTTGTGCCAGTTATCATAAAATTCTAATAAATGAAAAAGTTGCTGGTACTATTAACAATGCTTCTTACATCCTTCTTTGCTGAAACGCAAAAAAGGAGAGACTATTGGAATAACAAGCTAAAGTTTATCTCATTCCGACTACCTCCTCCGGTAGGATATATTCCGAAGATTGGTCAATCCTGTTGTAACTAACCGAATAAATAAATTAAATATATATATGAAATATCTTATCAGCTTTTTATTCTTAGCTCTTGCTTTTTCAATGAAAAGTGAGGCTAAAGTGACATTACCTTCCATACTCGGAGATAATATGGTATTACAGCAGCAAGCAGAAGTCAAACTATGGGGAAAAGCCCGTCCCAATGCTACTGTAACGGTGAAGACTTCGTGGAACGGGCAGACATATAAATCCTCATCGGATGGCAAGGGAGGCTGGTCGTTAACAGTATCTACCCCTGTTGCGGGAGGCCCTTACAAGATCATCTTCAATGACGGCGAATTACTGACGTTGCAGAATGTACTGATCGGTGAAGTCTGGTTCTGTTCGGGACAATCGAATATGGAGATGCCGATGGGCGGTTTCGACCGGCAACCGGTCAGAGGGACGAACGACATTATTGCCAAAGCCAAACCATCCACGCCTATCCGAATGTATACTACAGATTCAAAGGATGGGAGATGGGTACGCCAGTTTAGTAAAACGCCTGTGGAGGACTGCCAGGGCGAATGGCTGGAAAATACGCCGGTAAACGTTTCCCATATCAGCGCCGTGTCTTATTATTTTGCGCGTTATATACAGGAAGTGCTGGAAGTTCCGGTCGGCATCGTCGTTTCTACGTGGGGAGGATCAAAAGTAGAGGCATGGATGAGCAGAGAATCCATAAAGCCTTTTAGTAGCATCGATCTTTCCATCATCGATAACGATGCTGAAGTGAAGAATCCTACCGCCACTCCGTGTGTACTCTACAATGGCAAGATAGCTCCTTTGACTAATTTTGCAGTGAGAGGCTTCTTGTGGTATCAGGGCGAAAGCAACCGTGACAATACCGATCTTTACCTGAACCTTATGCCCGCCTTTGTGGCTGACTTGCGTGCGAAATGGGGCAGGGGCGAACTTCCTTTCTACTTTGTGCAGATAGCGCCTTTCAATTACGAAGGAGCCGACGGTACATCGGCTGCCCGCCTGCGCGAGGTCCAGTTGCAGAATATGAAGGATATACCGAATAGCGGCATGGTTACGACGATGGATGTCGGCCACCCTGTTTTCATCCATCCCGTAGACAAGGAGACGGTAGGGAACCGACTGGCGTATTGGGCATTGGCGCAGACCTACGGCATGAAAGGATTCGGATACGCTCCTCCTGTTTATAAATCGATGGAGATACAAGAGAATAAAATCTATATAAACTTCGACAATGCCCAACGCGGCCTAAGTCCGATGTGGACATCTCTTAAAGGATTTGAGATTGCGGGCGAGGATAAAGTATTCTATCCGGCTTTTGCCGAAATAGAAACCACGACTGCCCGACTGGCGGTTTCGAGTGACAAAGTCTCTCATCCCGTTGCCGTGCGGTATGCGTATAAGAATTATGTGGAAGCAAGTATTTTCAGTATTCATGGCATCCCCGCGGCACCCTTCCGGACGGATAACTGGTAAAAGCAGACGATTACCTGAATAGATACAGCTATTTTATCAGACATCCGGATATTCGCTTTCTTGTTATATCCGGATGTATAACCGGTTCTCTTTCGGCGAAATTTTGTTGAAAATATATCTATCAAAGTCAGTGGGTATATCCATGAATCCCTGTATCTTTGCATTCTCATTAAAACCATAATTATGGAACTAAAGCATGGGTACTATCATCTGATTGCCATACTAACAGTAGCTATCTGGGGACTGACATTCATTTCGACTAAAGTATTGATAAACCACGGGCTGACACCTCAGGAAATCTTCTTTTACCGTTTTCTGATTGCATACCTTGGCATCTGGGTAATTTCTCCCAAACGTCTGTTCACCAATAACTGGCAAGATGAACTGTGGCTGGTAGCAGGCGGTATATTCGGTGGCTCCCTTTATTTCTTTACAGAGAATACCGCTTTAGGCATCACCCAGGCGTCGAATGTATCGTTTATCATCTGCACGGCTCCCTTGCTGACTACTATCCTTTCCCTGCTTTTCTATAAAAGTGAAAAGGCATCGAAAGGACTGATATACGGTTCCCTGCTGGCATTGATGGGGGTAGGGCTGATTGTCTTTAACGGCAGTTTTGTGCTCAAAATATCTCCGATAGGCGATCTGCTGACTTTGCTTGCCGCATTATCATGGGCATTCTATAGTCTGATTATTAAAAAGATGGCCGGGCGTTATCCTACCATATTTATCACCCGCAAGATTTTCTTTTACGGAGTACTGACGATTCTGCCTGCCTTCCTCCTGCATCCCCTGCATCCCGATACCGTTGTACTTCTTCAACCTGCCGTTCTGTTCAATCTTCTGTTTCTGGCCGTATTGGCTTCGCTGATCTGCTATGTACTCTGGAATGTGGTGTTAAAACAGTTGGGAACGGTACGGGCATCCAATTATATTTATCTCAATCCTCTGGTCACGATGATTGCATCGTTCCTTATTCTGGATGAGAAGATTACGTTAGTCGCTTTAGGCGGCGCAGCTTGTATTGTCTGCGGGGTATATTGGGCTGAAAAGAAATAGAGTAGATAAGAAATAGAGTAGATTATGAGAAAAATGATGAATGAGCAGCTTCCTATATCGAAGTCATCTCCTCTGAAAGCTCGTTTTTATGATTATCCTTATTTTACTTACCCGTGGCATTTTCATACGGAGTATGAGATTATCTATGTCAAGGAGGGCACAGGAATGCGTTTTGTAGGAAATAACGCGGAGAAATATGCTGATGGTGATATTCTTCTGCTAGGCTCCGATTTGCCTCATTATATGAAGAGCGATGAGGTGTATCGGCAAGAAGGCAGTACGCTTCGGACAACAGGGACTATCATTCAGTTTGAAAAGGACTTCATGCACCACGCTTTCAATTATTATCCCCATTTTATGAAGATAAAGAACCTGCTTGAAGAGGCGCAACGGGGGATTTACTTTCCCGCGGGATGCTCCCCGCGGCTGGTTGATTTGCTTGAATCGATTCCGGTGGAGACAGGAGTCGATCAGATTACTTCTTTCCTGCAACTTCTGAAAGAAATGGCAAACGTCGCTTCACGGTCTGTGCTATCGACTTCCGATTTTGAAAATGATATTATCTACGACGGATCGAGAATAGACAAAATCATAGTTTACCTGAATAAGAACTATACACGGCAGATTTACCTGAATGAAATATCTTCTCTGGCAGCTATGAATCCTGCTGCATTCTGCCGCTTCTTCAAGAGCAAAACGGGGAAATCATTCAAGAATTACATATTGGAGATGCGGATAGGATATGCGTGTAAACTCTTGCTCATGGGCGATATGAATATTTCGCAGATCAGTGTGGAGTGCGGATTTGATACGATTTCTCATTTTAATAAGTCGTTCAAGAAGCATACCGGATTCACTCCGTCTTACTATAAAAAGATGATGCTGGCTGAATAGAAATGAATGAAAGAAAGAGGCAAACGGGACGTATGGACATAAAAAAAGGGTCAACGCCTTGACCCAACCTTTGTTAACCTTAAATCTAATACTATGAAAAACACATTGCAAAGATACGGACTCTTGGGAAATTAGCAAATTATCCAAGAAAAATAGCATGTTTTATAACACGTTTTAATAGTTTTCCTTTACTTGTTAAGAAATATACCCTTCTTTTTTAAAAGGATGCAACACTAATTGTGAAAATTGAAACGGGAAATTCCGTTGATTCTCTGCCGGAAAACTGTTATCTTTGCAAGGTTAATCTCATTATTCACTCAACAAAAAAGAAAAGGAGCGAACCGTGAACGAGGAAGAAATCGTGCTTACCCCCATGATGAAACAGTTTCTGGATTTGAAAGCCAAAC
>PVMQ01001040.1_pt1 | contig 18345 bp, 10 predicted proteins | sample 1853411 | NCBI WGS metagenome assembly PVMQ01 (sample SAMN08533513, study PRJNA380276) | Human gut metagenome, whole genome shotgun sequencing project.
CCATTCTCAACCTTATAATGTTTCATATCTGCTCCACAGATAGCTGCCGCTTTGATTTCAATGATAATATCCTCTGGTCCACATACTGGTTTTGGAACATCAATCATCCGATACCCGCCAAACGCTTTTCCATATCTTGCTAATGCTTTCATCTTTTATTCTCCTCTTCTATCTCTGTAAATTTCAGGTTTCCGGAACCTTTGTTTTTCTTGTTATCTGTATTTTACTTCTTTTCTTTGTTTCAGTCAATATTTTTCTTTGTTTTAAAGATTATTTGTGAATTTCATATAAATTTAACAGTTTTTTCCTTGATTTAAACATGTTAGTCTTGTTGTTTTTGCATACAATCATATTTTTCTTTATTTCAAAGATTTCTAAAAACTTTACTATTCCCCATTTGAATCATCCGCACAAAATACAAGAACTCATTAAAAGTGCCCTGGAGACACGACATATTTTCTTCTATGTCATACCTCCAGGGCACTTTTCTCTTTCATCCAAACATATTTTTTTAATCACTTATGAAAAAACTTGTACACAGATTCTGCCGCTTTTTCATTCATTGACGGAATCTGCGCAAGCTCTTCCACCGAAGCTGCTTTTATAGCATCCAGACTCATAAAGTTTCGCATCAGCGCTTTACGCCTCGCCGGTCCGATTCCCTCAATATCATCCAGAATCGAATGCACCTGTCCTTTACTTCTTAAAGAACGGTGATATTCGATTGCAAACCGATGTGCCTCATCCTGAATCCGCGTGATCAACCGAAACGCCTCTGAGTTTTTATCAATGGCGATCTCCTGATTTTCATAATAAAGTCCTCTTGTCCGGTGATAGTCATCCTTGACCATACCACACACCGGAATATTCAACCGCAGATCATCCAAAACCTGAAGAGCCACATTAACCTGTCCTTTTCCTCCATCCATCAGAATCAGATCCGGAAAACTGCTGAAACCTCCGATTTCTTTACTTTCCTTCTGTTCTTTTAGCCCATGGGTGAATCTTCTTGTAAGCACCTCCCGCATGCTTCCGTAGTCATCCGCACCTTCAATTCCTTTGATCTTGAATTTCCGGTAGTCATTCCGCTTGGGCTTTCCTCTCTCATAAACAACCATGGATCCGACAGACTCAAATCCATTCGTATTCGAGATATCATATGCCTCCATGCGGCGGATATCCGAAATCCCGATCAGTTTTTCAATCTCCCGGACTGCTCCGATGGTCCTTCCCTCTTCTCTTTTCAGACGTTCTCTGTCTTTACTGAGAACCAGGGCTGCATTGTTGCCAGCCAGTTCCACCAGCTTTTCCTTCGTGCCTTTTTTCGGCACGCGGATATTGACTTTTCCTCCTCGTTTTACACTCAGCCATTCTTCCAGAAGCGAGGCATCTTCAATCTCTTCCTGCAGCATCAATTCGCCCGGAATAAACGGTGTCCCCGCATAATACTGCTTGATAAAACTATCCAGGATCTCACCGCAGGTCTCTCCCTTGGAAATCCGAAGATAGAAGTGATCCCTTCCGATCAGTCGGCCTCCCCGGATAAAAAATACCTGAACGACCGCATCCTCCTCTTGTATTGCTGCTGCAAGAATATCTCTGTCCTCTCCGCTGCTGTCTGTGATTTTCTGCTTCTGAGCAATCTTTTTTACGCTTCCGAGCAGTTCGCGATACTCTATGGCTTTCTCAAATTTCAGTTCTTCCGAAGCCTTCTGCATCTTCTCTTCCAGATCCTTCAAAATCCCGTCAAAATTTCCATTCAGAAAACGGATCACTTCTGAGATAGCTTTTCCATATTCTTCTTTTGAAATATACCCCTGACAAGGCGCATCACATTGCTTGATATGGTAATTAAGGCAAGGACGCTCTTTTCCGATGTCTTTTGGCAGATTCCGGTTGCAGCTGCGGACATGATACAACTTGTGAAGCAGATCAATCGTATCTCTGACTGCCTGACCGCTTGTATACGGTCCAAAATATTTCGCCTTGTCTTTGAGCATCTGTCTTGCCAGCATCACTCTCGGAAATTCTTCATTTACTGTCACCTTGATAAACGGATATGTCTTATCATCCATCAGCATGGTATTGTATTTCGGATGATGCTCTTTGATCAGATTGCATTCCAGTACCAGTGCCTCCAGTTCTGAATCTGTGACAATGTACTCAAATCGACGTATATGCGTCACCATCTGCTCAATCTTCACACCTTTATTCCGGCTGGTTTGAAAATACTGACGCACCCGGTTTTTCAGGCTGATCGCCTTTCCTACATAGATGATATGATCCCGTTCATCATGCATAATATAAACGCCCGGTTTCGCCGGGAGTTTTTTCAATTCTTCCTGTATATCAAAATTATAATTTTCCATGCCATTTATTATAAATGCTTTTGAAAAAAAGGACAAGATAAAAATCCTGTCCTTCTCCGTCTCATTTATTCTTCTGTAAACTCGGGACCTTCTTCCGATTCTTTGATATCTTCCTGGTTCTTACTTTCCTCCGGCATCCAAACTTCCTGTGCCGGTTCTTCCACAGGTTTCATCGCGATTCTGGCTTCTTTCTTTGTTTCCGGTTCTTCGCTCTCTTCGATCCCCTGCACCTTTCTTAAAATCTTCATAAATTCTTTTCCGGTGATCGTCTCTTTCTCGATCAGGAATTCTGAAATCTTATCCAGTGCTTCTCTGTTTTCCCGAAGCAGGCGTTTTGCCTCTTCATATGCAGCCTTGAGCATCTCCATTACTTCAGCATCAATCTCCGCTGCCGTTGCTTCTCCACAGTTCATCACCGCACGGCCATCCAGATAACGGCTCTGTACAGACTCTAACCCGATCAGGCCAAACCTCTCAGACATTCCGTACTGTGTGATCATTGCTCTGGCAACCTTTGTCGCCTTTTCAATGTCGTTGGACGCACCTGTCGTCACCGTATCAAACACAACTTCTTCCGCCGCACGACCAGCCAAAAGTCCGACCAGCATTGCTTCCAGCTCTTTCTTAGTGTTTAAGAACTTCTCTTCTTCCGGCGTCTGCATCACATATCCAAGCGCTCCCATAGTTCTTGGCACAATCGTGATCTTCTGTACCGGCTCCGCATCTTTCTGCAGTGCGCTGACCAGTGCATGCCCCACTTCATGGTAAGATACGATCCGGCGCTCTTCCTCATTCATGATACGGTCTTTTTTCTCTTTTCCTACAAGAACTACTTCCACAGCTTCAAACAGATCTTTCTGGCTGACAACCTGTCTGCCATGCTTTACCGCTGTGATCGCAGCTTCGTTGATCATATTGGCAAGATCCGAGCCAACTGCACCTGATGTAGCAAGCGCGATCGCCTCCAGATCCACCGTCTCGTCCATCTTAACGTCCTTGGAGTGCACTTTCAAAATGTCCACACGGCCTTTTAAATCCGGCTTATCTACGATGATTCGTCTGTCAAAGCGCCCCGGACGCAAAAGTGCCGGATCAAGTACTTCCGGACGGTTGGTCGCTGCAAGTAACAGCAGACCTTTGTTCGTATCAAATCCATCCATCTCTGCCAGAAGCTGGTTCAGTGTCTGCTCGCGCTCATCATTGCTTCCCATGGCATTGTCACGACTCTTACCGATCGCATCGATCTCATCAATAAATACAATACACGGTGCCATCTGCTGCGCCTGTTTAAACAGGTCACGCACACGGGATGCACCGACTCCCACATACATCTCTACAAACGCAGAACCTGAAAGGGAGAAGAACGGCACCTTCGCTTCTCCTGCAACTGCCTTGGCAAGCAGCGTCTTACCTGTTCCCGGAGGTCCCACCAGAAGCGCACCCTTTGGCAGTTTTGCTCCGATTCCGGTATATTTGCCCGGATTATGCAGAAAATCTACGACTTCCTGCAGGGATTCTTTTGCCTCGTCCTCTCCTGCAACATCCTGGAATGTTACCCCGGTCTGCTTTTCAACATATACCTTGGCATTGCTCTTTCCGATTCCCATCATACCGCTGCCTTTTGACATCCTCTTCATCACAAAATTCATTAAAAGGAATATCAGGATCAGCGGAAGGATCGCCGTGATAAATACTTCGAATATCAGCGAAGACATCGTATCCGGTATATTCTGTTCATACTCTACTCCCGCATCGTACAAACGCTGGGAAAGTGTATCATCTTTTACCGCGCCTGTATAATAGTCAGGTTCTCTCTCTCCTCCCGCCGTCTTTTCTTCAATCTGCTCAAGAAGCTCTGCGGTTGCTGTATTTTCTTCCTGGTTTTTCTTGATTGCTTCTTTTCTCGCTTCATCTGTGAGCGTAATATAGATTTTGGCAGAATCGATCGTTACTTTTTCTACTTTTTTCTCATCTACCATCTTTAAAAACTTATCGTAGCTGATCTCCTGCGGGTCGCTCCCCTGCATCAGCGAAAACAGTCCCATAACGAGAAACGCCGTCAGCAGTGTCGTCACAAGAATGACGCCCCATCCCTGACGGTTGTTTTTGGGATTGTTCTTATTACTTCTGTTGTTTTGATTGTCCATTCTTTTCCTCCTAAAGTCCACTATCCCCATTATAAATACAGGTTTCCCATAAATCAATAAAAACATTGTGAAAATATTGTAAACTCCTCCCTGTTTATAGTATACTGTATCAGAAAAGGGTAAAACTTCTGTTTTCCCTTCTTGTCACACGTAATACTAAATTGATAGAGGAATGAAATCATGAAAATTGGATTTGATAACGAAAAGTATTTAAAAATGCAGTCAGAGCATATCCGCGAACGCATCAATCAGTTTGATAACAAACTGTATCTCGAGTTCGGCGGAAAACTGTTCGACGACTACCACGCTTCCCGCGTTCTTCCGGGATTTGAGCCTGACAGCAAGCTCCGCCTTTTAAAACAACTCAGTGACCAGGCAGAGATTGTCATTGTCATCAGCGCAAAGGATATCGAGAAAAATAAAGTCCGCGGCGATCTTGGTATCACTTATGATTCTGACGTACTCCGTCTGATGGATTCTTACCGCGACAACGGTCTGTATGTGGGCAGTGTTGTGATCACACAATATTCCGGTCAGGAAAGTGCCTCTTTATTCCGCCACCGTCTGGAAAATATGGGAATCCGTGTATACCAGCACTACTGTATCAACGGCTACCCTTCCAATATCCCGCTGATCGTCAGTGATGAAGGATACGGTAAAAATGACTATATCGAAACTTCCCGTCCGCTTGTCATCATCACAGCCCCGGGTCCTGGAAGCGGAAAAATGGCAACCTGTCTGTCTCAGTTATATCATGAGCACAAACGCGGGATTCATGCAGGATATGCCAAATTTGAGACATTCCCGATCTGGAATCTGCCGCTGAAGCATCCGGTAAATCTGGCGTATGAAGCGGCTACAGCAGACCTCAACGATGTGAATATGATCGATCCGTTCCATCTGGAGGCCTATGGAAAGACAACCGTCAACTACAACCGTGATGTTGAGATCTTCCCGGTTTTAAACACGATTTTTGAAAAGATTTACGGAAAGAGCCCATACAAATCTCCAACCGATATGGGTGTAAATATGGCTGGAAACTGTATCTGTGACGATGCTGTATGCTGTGAAGCATCCCGCCAGGAGATTGTTCGCCGTTACTATGATTCCCTCAACTCTCTTCTGAAAGGAAACAGTCCGGAAGAAGAAGCACAAAAAATCGAGCTGCTGATGAATCAGGCCAATGTGACGATCGAAGACCGCCACGTTGTTGCAGCTGCCTTAAAACGTGCGGAAGAGACACATACGCCTGCTGCTGCTCTGGAACTGGATGACGGCCGTATCATCACCGGAAAGACCACGAATCTTCTCGGTGCCTCCGCTGCCCTTCTTCTGAATGTGATCAAAGAACTGGCCGGGTTGAAACACGAGCTGCATATTATTTCACCGGAATCGATCGAGCCGATTCAGAAACTGAAAGTGGACTATCTGAAAAGCAAAAACCCGAGACTTCATACTGATGAAGTACTTATCGCACTTTCTGCAAGCGCTGCCACCAACCCGGATGCCAGACTTGCACTTCAGCAGCTTTCAAAATTAAACGGATGTCAGGCTCATACTTCCGTTATGCTGTCCGATGTTGATATCCGCACCTTCAAACGTCTCGGCGTCCAGCTTACATGTGAAGCTGTCTATGAGACCGGATATAATTACCATTAAAAGCGATCCTCTCCTGATGGGAGAGGATTTTTTTAATAAAAGAGGAAATATTTATTGTTCATAAAAAAGTACTTGTATTTTTTCGCAAAAAGAGAGTATACTCTTTTTTTAATATTTTTATTCACATCATATGAGGAGGATCACTATGGCAGTAAAATATGTATTTGTGACCGGTGGAGTTGTTTCAGGACTAGGAAAAGGGATTACAGCCGCATCACTCGGCAGGCTTTTGAAAGCCCGCGGATATACGGTGACTATGCAGAAATTCGACCCTTACATCAATATTGATCCGGGAACCATGAATCCGGTACAGCACGGAGAAGTATTCGTAACCGATGACGGAGCCGAAACGGATCTGGACCTGGGACATTATGAACGTTTTATCGATGAAAATCTGACAAAAAATTCCAATGTCACAACCGGAAAGATTTATTGGTCTGTCTTACAGAAGGAACGAAGAGGTGATTTCGGCGGCGGAACCGTGCAGGTTATCCCACACATCACCAATGAGATCAAAAGCAGATTTTACCGAAATCCTTCTGCTGAAAATACAGAAATCGCGATCATTGAAGTGGGCGGAACTGTCGGTGATATCGAAAGCCAGCCTTTCCTGGAATCCATTCGTCAGTTTCAGCATGAAAAAGGACGTGATAACGTCATTTTGATCCATGTAACCTTAATTCCATACCTGAGAGCCTCTCAGGAAATGAAAACAAAACCTACACAGGCCAGTGTCAAAGAACTTCAGGGCATGGGAATCCAGCCGGATATTATCGTATGCCGTTCCGAACATCCGCTGGATAACGGAATCAAAGACAAGATTTCCCTGTTTTGTAACCTTCCGGCAGATCACGTTCTTCAAAACCTGGATGTGGATTATTTATACGAAGCACCTCTGGCAATGGAAAAAGAAAACCTTGCACAGGTTGTATGCGAATGTCTCCATCTGGACTGTCCAAAACCGGATTTAAGTGACTGGGAAACTATGGTAGACAATCTAAGACACCCGGTTTCCAAAGTCCGCATCGCACTGGTCGGAAAATATGTTCAGCTGCACGATGCCTATATCAGCGTGGTAGAAGCTTTAAAACACGGCGGAATCTACAGCCACACGACTGTTGAGATCAAATGGGTGGATGCCGAGACAGTGACTCCTGAAACCGCAGATGAGATTTTTAAGGATGTAACAGGAATCCTGGTTCCCGGCGGATTTGGTCACCGCGGTGTGGAAGGCAAGATCGAAGCCATCCGCTACGCCCGCACACACAAAATTCCGTTCCTCGGTATCTGTCTTGGAATGCAGCTTGCGATCGTAGAATTTGCCCGCAATGTGATCGGTTTCCACGATGCACACAGTCTGGAACTAAATCCATCCACTACACATCCGGTGATCCACATCATGCAGGATCAGATCGGTATCGAAGATATCGGCGGAACACTTCGCCTGGGTGCTTATCCATGTATTCTGGACAAAACTTCCAAAGCATATGAGGTCTACCAGAAAGAAGAAATTCAGGAACGCCACAGACATCGCTATGAAGTCAACAATGATTACCGTGAAGTTCTGACCGAAAACGGCATGAATCTGTGTGGCCTTTCTCCGGACGGCAAGATCGTTGAAATGGCAGAGATCAAAGATCATCCGTGGTTTATCGCAACACAGGCGCATCCGGAATTAAAATCCCGCCCGAACAAACCACATCCACTGTTCAAAGGATTTGTGGAAGCTGCGGCGGCACTTAACAAACACTAATATATACAGACTGATAACCAGCGACTCCTTCACAAAGACCGCTGGTTATCAGTCTTTTTTCTTTAAATCATCCATCTCCAATTATACAGAAAGAACTGACCGACAAGGGACAGAGCCAAATATACTGCCCCCTCTTTCCCGCCAAAACCTTGATTTCTCCGTCCATACTTTAAATGCGTGATACGGGAAAAAACAATCCAGATCAGCCATCCGAGAATTGCACCGAGCGTATTCATGAGCAGATCATCCCCATCCGAAACCCGCCTGTTGAAAAGCTGACAAAATTCAATTCCACACGAAAAACAAAAACCGATTATCGCAGTTCTGACCAGACTTTGATATTCTTTCCAAAGCAGGGGCAGCAAAAATCCGAGCGGCATAAACATTACCACATTTAAAATCATACTGAGGCTGATTCCATCACGAAAAGGAATCAGATTGATCTCTTCCTGAAGTTTCATACCAGGATACAACCCGATTTCCCAAATGGTTCCGATTCCTGTTGTTTCCAGAACAAGGTACACATAATACAGAAAAATAAAAACCCAGATCATATGTATAAAATTAGTTCTCCGATGAAATCCTTTCGTTTGAATCAGGACATACAGCATACATGGCAGCAGAATACAAAATAACGGATACAGTACAAAAATCATATTTTGCATAATAGGGCGACTCCTTTCACTATCAATATGTATCCAGATGGGTATACTCATTCAGGCATCCCGTAATACATAACTGCGGTGAGCGGACTTTGTCCGACAATCTATACTGTATCAGATAAGTTTTAAAAATCGAAAAAAAGATTCTTAAGCTTTTCTGAAATGACGCTGATTTTATTTTTTTGATTGTCTACTTGACGGGGAGCGGTTCATACTAATGTCAACTTTTTATTCCACCTCCATATTCTCTTCAAAAACATGATCATATTTGTTTTTTATGGACTGCTTTGATTTGGATCATAATATAAATCATGTTTTCCATAAGAGAAATGATTCTTTAACTTGCATGAAATTTCAAAAAGCGCCGCGAAGCAGATTCTTCCATCTGCCTCACAGCGCTTCTTTCTATCTTCCATTTTACTTTTCTGCTTTTTTAGCCTTTCTCACAAGCCCATACTTCACAACCCTCACCGCTCCCCATGCAGCAAACGCCCCTACAACAGCTCCACCGAACACATCCGTCGGATAATGTACGCCCACATACAACCTGGAAAGTGAGATCAGCACTGCCAGAATTACAAGCGGAATCCCCCACTTTCTCTCCAAAAACGGATACATCGCCAACGCTGCTCCAATAGAGGCACAGGTATGTCCGGAAGGAAACGAAAAATCTGACTGCGGCTCGATCAAAAGCTTCAGTCCTTCCACCACTTCATACGGGCGGATTCTTGCAATGATGTTTTTGAGTGCCACATTTGTGATCAATGCTCCGATCGCCAGCGCCGCCAAAGCGGCAATTCCTGCTTTTCTTGTCTTTTTCGGAATCAGAAGTACGATTCCCAAGATAATCCAGAACCATCCTGCATCCCCCAGATGTGTGATCGTCTTCCAGAATCCGTCCATCCACACCTGTCTGATATGCTCCTGAATAAACAGCAACGCCTGTCCATCCCATTGTAAAATTGCTTCCATTCGCCTCTCCTTCTCCTATACCAAATCCTGTTCTTCAAATAGCGCATCCACAACTGCTTCATACAGTTTCAACTTTTCTGCTTTTTTAATTTTCTTGGCATACTTCTCATACTGCATGAACAACGGCGCCATATAAAACCACAGCTCTTTCATCTTGAAGAGTACTGTTTTCTCCCCAAAAAGAACTTCCTGATATTCCCGGTAAAGTTCATCATGAAATGCCCGGATCCTGTCTTTTTCAATCGGTATGCCTTGTCTGATCTTCCGAATCAGCCCCGGATTTTTCAGAATTCCTCTTCCGATCATCACAGATGGCACCTCCGGGAAACGGTTACAGATCGTTTCATATTCCTCTTTCGTGCAAATATCCCCATTGTAACAGAGTGGATTTTTACTGTTTTTGACCGCATATTCAAACATTTCCAGATTCGGAGTGTTCTTATAGAAATCAGTCTGGATCCTCGGGTGAATGATCAATTCCTCCATTGGATACTGATTGTAGATTTCCAGAAGCCGGATCCATTCTTCCGGACTCTCCTTGCCAATCCGCGTCTTAACTGAAATACGGATCGGTGTCTCGTTAAAAATCTCTTCTAAAAATGCATGCAATCTGTCCGGCTCTGCCAGAAATCCGGACCCTCTTCCTTTGCTCACCACGGTTTTTGACGGACATCCCAGATTCAGATTGACTTCCTCATACCCGTATTCCTGCAGCCTTTCTGCCGTCTTTATAAAATCCTCCGCCGAATTGGTCAAAATCTGCGGAACCGCGCACATTCCCTGATTGTGCATGGGTAAGATATCATTCTTTTCCCTGGAACTGAGCTTTCCTTTCTGATTCGGTTTAATAAACGGAATAAAATATTTGTCAATTCCTCCAAAATAGTGTTCATAAGCCTTTCTATACACATATCCGCTGATTCCTTCGAGCGGTGCAAAATAAAATTTTTCCACAACATTCTCCTGATTCTTTTTTGTTTCGCTCCATTATAGCATATATTCTTTTATTTGACACCCATCTGTCAAAAAACGGACTCCGAAGAGTCCGCTTCATTTTCACAATATTACATTAATTTTGTATCTTCCAGTTTTTCTATAAACAATTCGTTCAGGCGAATCACCGGTTTTCGAAGCACCAGTCCCAAAAACAAGGATGCCAGAAGGAACAGACACATGATTCCCAATTCTGCCCAGTACGTATACTGATAGAATCCGGCAACACATTCCCGCATAGCTGCCATACTGTGCGTAAATGGAAGAAACGGGTAAATCTTCTGGAAGATTTCCGGCGCCACTTCGATCGGGAACGTACCGCCTGATCCTGCCACCTGCATGACCAGAAGAACCACACAGATTGCTTTTCCTACATCTCCAAATGATACCGTGAACGTATAAATAATATTCACATATACCACACTGCTTACCCAGCCTGCCAGAAGGAACAAAAACGGATGCTCACACTGGATTCCAAGGAAATACAGATCTCCCAGACAGATCAGGCCGCTCTGGATCAGTCCCAGCACGAGGAACAGCAGGTATCTGCCCAGATAAATCTGATGCGGCTTCAATGGCGCAAGCGCTCTTTTTAAATTTTCCGAAGCTGTCACTTTCATCATTGCTACCAGGATGATCCCGCCTACCCAGATAGAGAGTGTAGAATAGAACGGCGCCATGGCTGATCCATAATTTTCTACCGGATACAAGGCTTTTGTCTGCATTCTTACCGGCGCAGACACAAAACTGCTGATTACTTCCGGGCTGCTTCCAAGCACATTTTTTAATGTCTCCACATTTCCGTCCTGTGCTGCCGTATCCAGCTTTTCTGCTGCCTGGTTTACCTTTTCTGCCGTCTCTGTCAAAAGGGAAGCAGATGTATCCAGTGTTGTTTTCATCTTCTCCAGACCGGATCCTGCATCCTTCGCCAGTTTTTCCATATCTTCGACTCCATTGTCCATACTGGTGAACAAGGACTGCACCGCACTGCTGGTATCCCCCAGTGTGCCAAACATGGTATCGATCTGTGTTTTTACGTTGTTTTCATAATCTGAACGGATCCCCGAGATCTGCTGAGAACTCTGCTGCACCAGCTGATCCAGCTGTGCCTGATAGTTTCCCGCATCACTTGCAGTCTCCGTAATCTTTGCCGCCGCTTCATTTAATTTATCCCTTACCGCTTCCTGATGGGCAATGGATTCATTCAGGTTTCCGATGATCGGCTGGAGCAGATCTGAAGCAAGCGGAAAGGAATCTGCAAGCTGCTGCACACTGTCCCGAAATCCCGTATAGCGGTCAATCATAACCTGTACTTCAGATGCCACGCTGTTGAGTGCCCCTGCTGTTGCTCCCGCATCCGTGGATATCGAAGAAAATGCATTGTTGATCTGTCCGGATATGGCATCATAGCACTGACTTCCCTGTGCCAGTACCTGATTGACACTCTCTGTTGTTCCCGACACTGCGCTTCTTAATGAGTCAACAGAATTTCCGGTCTCATTCAGAAGTGACAGATTTGTTTCCGTATTATGCCCCGCTTTATTTAAAATATCTGCAGTGGCATCCAGCATCTGCTGCATGGAAACCGTCATGTTCGAAAATGCCTTCACCGTACCGGCTGTTGAATCCAGATCCGATCCGATCTTCCGGATATTTTCTGTCAGATTCTGTGCTGCTGCCTGTGCGCCGTCACTGCTGGTCACTTCTGAGATTGTATCCAGAAGATCCAGTCCCACCTGCGCCGCTGTTTTTACAAAAATCTCATCGATCTGCTGCTGTACGGCACTTGCTCCCTTGTCAGTCACTTTCGGAGCAATGGCATTTTCTTTTTCATTGATATAATATATAATATCGGAATGTGTCATCTCCTCCGAAAACAGGCTCATCATATCCTGACTGAAACTTTTCGGAATTACGATCGCGGCATAGTATTTTCCCGATTTGACACCTTCTACTGCATCCTTTTTCCCTGTAAACGTCCAGTCCAGCTGGTCATTTTCTCTGAGACTTGAGATTACAGTATCTCCGATATTGATCTGGAGAGGAAGGATTTCTCCTTCATACCCTTCATCCGTATTTGCAACCGCCACCTTCAGACCATTTGTATTGGAATATGGATCCCAGCTTGCAGCAATATTGAACCATGCATAAAGAGACGGAACAACGCACAAGCCGAGCACTACGATCATTGCGATCACATTTTTTTTGATATGTGAAATATCATAAAGAAAAACTTGCCCTATCTTCTTCATGCTTCTTCCTCCTCTTGTTCTTTCCGTTTTCTCAGTGTCTCTAACAATTCCTCCTGAGACATCCGACTCACCTTCAATCTCCGTTTCAGACTTTCATGGAGATATTCCACACAAATCAGATAAAGCGCGATCACAATGATCGATGTGATCCACAACACCAGAAATACCATTTTGGAACTGATACTGAACATCAGAATCAAAAAGATCAGCGGAATGATCAAGATCGCCGCAAATCCTCTGCGGATCCGTTTCTTATAATTTCTCTCAAACCGTTCTGCCCTCTGGTACATCTCTTCCCGGAATGTTTTCTTGTCTGCCAGCGCACTCACAACTGCTGTCATACGGAATCTCTCTTTTGTCAGACCTTCCTCCTCACAGATCATCAGCTCAGTCTCTCCCAGTTTCTGGTCAAACATATGGTTCAGATTCAAAAGCCATGGACGTACGACAACTCCGATCAAAAGCGCAATCGGAACATACACTGCAAGACACAACAGATTCTCTGCATAATGGAATCCATATATTCCTGCTACCGCTTCTCTCATCGCATTGATTCCGTATGTAAAAGGAAGCAGCGGATGCAGCTTCTGGAAAAACGCCGGTGTCATCTCGATCGGATAGGTTCCTGCAGAACCCGGAATCTGAATGATGACCAGAATTACACTGACTGCCTTTCCAATGTGTTTGAATGTAATAGAAAGCGCATAAATAATATTCACATATACAAAGGAAGTGAACAATCCTGCGAAAATAAATGCCGCAGGTGACTTGCACTGGACTCCTAACAATAGCAGATCTCCCACACAGATGATCAGCGACTGTATCAGTCCCATCACCACATATAGCATCCATCTTCCGAAATAAGACTGAACTGCTGTAAACTTCGGCACGACTTCATCTTTATCAGACTCCAGTTTGAAAATTGCGATCAACACAATCCCCCCTACCCAGATGGCAAGGTTTGTATAGAACGGAGTCATGGCGCTTCCATAATTTTTCACCGGATAAAAGGACTCTGTTTTCAGAGCTACCGGTGCAGACATAAACTCCGAAACTGCTTCCGAATCCAATCCTGTCAGATTCAGAAAATCCTGATAGGACTGGGAACTTCTGAGCGCATTCAGATCTGCTGTTACTGAATTCAGTTTTTCCTGTACTTTCTGAAGCGCATTTCCTGTACTCTCAAGTGCCGTCTTGGAGTCATTCAGGCTTGTATTGAGATTGTCAAGAATTCCTTTCGTCTGATCCACCAGTGGATCCACTCCGCTTAACACACCGGAGAGTTTTCCGGAAAGCTGTCCGAAAGAATCCAGAGATGTGTTCAGCCCTGGAAGTACATTCTGCTCAAAGCTGCCTTTGATTCCACGAAGCTGCTGCTGATTTTCCTTTACCAGACTGCCAATCTGCTGTGCTGTATCCGTTGCCGTCTGAGCCGCATTGCCGATTCCCGCATTTCCTGCCTGCAGACTATTCAAAAGCTCCTGATGTCTCTGGTTCTCTGCCTGCAGCTGTGCGATCAGATCTGATGCCGGACTGCCTGGTATGGCACTGTCCAGCTGTGAAAGCAGATCAATGATCTTTTCATTCAGCTGGATCACACTGTTGATGGAAGACATGGCACTGTCCACTTTTCCATTGACTGACTGAATCTTTTCATTCAGACTTCCCAAATCTGCCCCTGCGGAATTCCCGATGTCGGACAGAAGATTCTCCCCATCCGTCAGCGTTCCAGATAGTGCAGAAGAAAATGATGAGACACTGTTTCTTCCTGCCTGAAGTGCAAAAGCCCCTGCATCCAGAGCAGCAGCCCCTGAGGAAGCAGCGCTTTTCACCTGATCCATGGCAGACTGCACCTCTTTGATCTGCGCATCACTGTCCTGAAAGGTTGCCTGGAACTCAGACAGTATCTGCTGATAACTTGCGATATTGTCAGATACCTTCTGAATATCTGAAACTACATTTTCCTGCAGCGAATCCAGATTGCCCGCTGCATCTGCAATCGAATCTTTAAAAATTTCTGAAACTGCTTCTGATGCAGCAGATACAAATGCCTCATTGACCTGACTCTGCACCGCTGTCGCCCCACTGTCCGTAATTTTCGGTGCGATCGCATTTTTCTTCTCATTCAGATAATAAGTAAATTTAGGCTGTTCAATCGTTCCCGTCAGTACACTGGTCAGGGATTCACTGAAATCTTCCGGAATCACGATCGCAGCATAATACTTGCCGGATTTCACCCCGTCTACAGCCTCTTCTTTTTTCACAAACTTCCAGCCCAGATCATGATTCTCCTTCAACTGATCTACAATCTCCTCACCTGCATTGAGCGAACCGGTAAGTTCATTTTCTGTTCCCTTATCCAGATTCGCCACCGCGATCTGAACTGCTCCCGTATTTCCATAGGGATCCATATTCGCAGCAATATTAAACCATGCGTACAGCGATGGGAGCAGACAGACGCCGGCCACAACGATCATTGCGATTGGATTGTGAGCCAGACGCCTCATATCCCTTTTTAAAATCTGAAATGCGCGCTTCATCTTCACCCTCCTTTAATAAACACTCTGTCCATAGTAGTGTATTGTATCATAAAAAGAACCATTTGGGCTATTGCAAAAAAGATGAATTTTGGTCAGAAATTTTACTCGTTTTTAACAACAAGCCACTTATTTTCTGTTGATTATCTCTTTTTTATCAAACGGAAAGTATATTCCACCTTCCATTCTTTTTAACAACAGGCAGGCAATCACGGCTGAAACCAGTTCTGCCACCGGAAAACTGATCCAGATTCCCGCCGCTCCCATTGTCCGTGACAAAAGATATCCAAGCGGAAGGATAATGACCAGCTGGCGCAAAAGTGAAATGATCAGAGAATCTCCCCCCCGTCCCAGCGCTTCAAACACACCGGAAAAGATCACACCTGCTGACGACACCAAAAATCCAAGTGAAATCAATCGCAGTGCCTCCGTTCCTGCACGCATCAGCTCTGCATCTGCCTGGAACATACTCAGAATGATGTCCGGAATTGCCAGAGAAACAACCGTTCCCACCAGCATCAGTACTGCCGCAGAAATCAGACTGTAGCGTATCGTATCCCGCACCCGTTTCTTTGATCCGGCTCCGTAATTATATCCGATGATCGGCCGCATTCCCTGTACAATTCCATTCGCCGGCATATAAATAAATGTCTGAAGTTTGAAATAAATTCCAAGTACTGCTACATACGTATCCGAAAATGCAGCCAGGATACCATTTAATCCGCCCACCAGAACAGACGGCATCGTCATCATCAGAGAAGACGGGATTCCAACCGAGTATATCTGACGGATCAGCTGCCAGTCCAGATGCAGATATTTGGGATGAATCGTAACCCCCGGATTTTTTCGCAGATAAACAACAATATATAGAAGAAATGCGCTGATCTGCCCGATCACAGTTGCCACTGCCGCCCCTTTTACTCCCATTCCAGGAAATCCAAGAAGACCGAAGATCAGGATCGGATCCAGAATAATATTAATCATTGCACCTGCTCCCAGAAGTATCATTGTCGTTTTCATTGCTCCGATGCCCTGATAGATTTTTTCCATCGCGATCTGAAGCAGAGAACCAAACGAAAAGCAAAGAACAATATACGTATAGTCACATGCCTGTTTCATCACCTCGGGTTCCTTTGTAAATAATCCGATAAATGGTTCTGTGATCACAAGGCCCAGGATCACAAACAGTACACAGTGGATCAGCGTAAGTGCCATCCCCATTGTGGCAGCCTCATTTGCCCGTTTCTGATCCTTTTTTCCCAGACTGATCGATAAGACGGAAGCAATCCCGACACCGATTCCGACTGCCACAGACAGCACGATATTCTGCAGCGGGAATGCCAGTGACACTGCCGTGAGAGCCCCTGTTCCCAGATACGATACATAAATACTGTCAATAATGTTATAAAGAGACTGCACCAGCATGGACAATACCATCGGCAGAGACATGCTCATCAAAAGCGGAAAAATGTCCCTTGTCTCCATCTTGTTTGTTTCCATAATACCCTCCATTCCTCAAAAAAAAGCCATGTGTTTCTGTTTATTCTGAAACAGAAAAACCACATGGCTTTGTACATGACCTATTTTTTTAGCTTTGACAGCATAACATATCTTTTTCTTTCTGTCAATTGCTTTTTCCAGGATACGGCTTGTGTCTCATTTTTAATTATGATACTATGATTTCGTATGGACATCAAAGCGGTCCATCAGCATACAGATAGAAAGAGGGGACATTTATGCACACACTGAAAAAATTTATCCATTACTACGGTCCATATAAAGCCGTTTTCTTTCTGGATCTGATCTGTGCTACGATCATCAGTCTGGTCGATCTGGCATATCCTCAGATCCTGCGTACCTGTACCAATACCTTGTTTACGAAAAGCAGTTCCTCTATTTTAAGCGCACTGCTTCCCATTGCAGCCGGTCTTCTGATCATGTACCTGATCCAGAGCCTGTGCAAATATTATGTCAGCTATCAGGGGCATATGATGGGCGCTTATATGGAACGGGATATGCGTCAGCAGCTTTTTGACCACTATGAAAAACTTTCTTTTTCTTATTATGATCAGAACAACTCCGGACAGATGATGAGCAAACTTGTCTCTGACTTATTTGATATTGCAGAATTTGCGCATCATGGACCGGAGAATCTGTTTATTTCCGTGATCAAGATCATCGGATCGTTCATCTTCCTCTTCCTGATCAACTGGAAGCTGGCAATTCCACTTCTGTTTCTGGTGTTTTGCATGTTTGCATTTTCTATGAGCCAGAACCGCCGAATGCAGTCTACCTTTATGGAAAACCGGAAGAAAATCGGAGATGTCAATTCCCGTCTGCAGGACACACTTGCCGGAATCCGCGTGGTTCAGTCTTTCGCAAACGAGGATGTGGAAAAAGAAAAATTCCGCAAGAGCAACCACAATTTTCTGCTCTCCAAGGATGCCAACTACAAATGCATGGGCAGTTTTATGAGCTATAACCTGTTTTTCCAGGGAATGATGTATCTTGTCACACTGGTATTCGGCGGCTACCTGATCGCAAAAGGAGAAATGCAGGCGACAGATCTTGCCATGTATGCACTGTATATCGGAATTTTCATCAGCCCGATCCAGATTCTGGTGGAGCTTACGGAAATGATCCAGAAAGGTTTCTCCGGATTCAAACGGTTCCTTGCCGTGATGGAGACAGAGCCGGAAATCCAGGATTCCCCGGATGCAAAGCCACTCAAAGACGTCCGCGGACTGGTTTCCTTCGAGGATGTATCCTTCCACTACAGTGATGACGATACCCTGGTATTATCCAACGTTTCCTTCCAGATTCCGGCAGGAAAATCCATTGCCCTTGCCGGTCCGTCAGGAAGCGGAAAAACTACAATCTGCTCCCTTCTGCCAAGATTTTATGATGTGAGCAGCGGACGCATTACGATCGACGGCAAAGATATCCGTGATCTGACATTAGAGAGCCTGCGAAACCAGATTGGAATCGTACAGCAGGATGT
>PVMQ01001057.1_pt1 | contig 18021 bp, 5 predicted proteins | sample 1853411 | NCBI WGS metagenome assembly PVMQ01 (sample SAMN08533513, study PRJNA380276) | Human gut metagenome, whole genome shotgun sequencing project.
GCCAGATGATAGAATTTTGTCCCGGACGGAACGTATTCAAACCGCCTTTCTTTCCGGCTGTACGCCAGTTCTTCATAGCTGGGGCTTACAATTTCCAGAAATGGAACGCCGTCTTTCATCGCATAGATCGGTTCGCCGTCTTTTGGACGCACCAGTTCGCCCTTTTCGTTATAGGCATACCGCACGCCCCGAAGTGTCGTAAACACCTCCAGTGCCCCGAGATCGTAATATAAAATGTCTGTATCTTCGCGTTCAACCCGCTTGAGAATCCATCTGCCTTTCCCCTGGTCGTTGAACCAGTCATCCTGCGTATATCGTGTATAATTGTTATTTTCCCCCTCTTGTTCTTTACCCTTCACATACAGAAGCCGGTTTCCCGCATAACCTTTCTGCACATACATCCGGATCACATTTCCAAACGAATCGCGCACCACATTGACACCGGCATACGCCCGGTCCTCACTGTCCCCGTTCTTCTTTACCTCGATCGCATCATACAGGCACATCGATGCACCTGGAAGATAGCGGTTGAGTGCGTGCGCCGTATCTGGAATCCGATGCCAGATCGCCTTTCCAGTAAAAACCTGATCCTCATAAATCAGGTCAATCCACTCCCCGGCTTCCTGTTTTGCCCTCAGACTATCCAGCCAGCCCTTTGACCACCCATACCCAAGGAACGTTCCCGACGCATTGTACGCCAGTTCCAGATTTTCAAGACCATAACGGTTCGAAAGCTCGGTCAAAGTTCCCTCTCGCCGATCGCTCAACTCAAACAAAATCTCCGTTTCCTCCTGTTTTACTTTCGCGATTTCCAGCCGGATCGGCGTATTTCCTACATAAATCCGCGCCACATCCCCCCGGTCCTGCGGCTTATTGCCATTTGGCTTCGTTCCATCCGGGTTCTGGACTGCTTCTCCGTTGCTGCTTATCCGGGTTACCATTTCTTCATACACGGCAGCTGCCACCCGCTGACCGCGCTCTCCGTCCCGATAATACGTCACTTCATCCGAATACACTTCCACCGCTATCGGTTTCGTTCTCACGTATCCTTCCGGTGCAGATAATTCACACAACACATAGGCTCCTGCTCCCAGCGGCTGCGGCGTGATCAGATATCCTGTATTCTGGTTGGACGGCAGAGTTTCCCCCAAACCACCAAAATCCTGCAGCGTCGAATAAACCCGGAATGTGCCCGTCCGCGTCCCAAAGGCATCCTGCATCACCACCTGATCGGTTTCACTGCAAATCGGAGTTCCTGCCGGGATTATGCCTGTATATTTTCCTGTATAAGGTGCTTTCCAGGGGTATTTTGACGGAATTAGCGTTTTCAAATCAACCGGCGCGATTTTCTTTGCCCCCATTGCCTCCAAAAATTCCCGGCTGGCTGTCACCTGTGTATCTTTTTCATAAAACTGCACCTCCCCCTCGCTGTATTTCGACGTATCCCGGCTGGCGGCATAAATAGCGAACACTGCATCATCATGCAGAATATTCTCTCCCGTCTCCGAATCTAGTTTTTCAATCCGAAGCTTTGCAGCATAAAACGTATTCCGATATTTTCCATCCGCGTAGCCGGTAAATCCCAACGCATCATAGGCGGACTCCGCCGCCGGTTCTGTCACACTGTAAGGCACCAATCCCTGAAAATACCGCCCGTCAAACCCGGTCAGCGCCCCGGTGATTGTCCTGACATGATCTTTCAGATAAAATCCCGCCGGATTGTTATCATCCGTCTTCTCTCCATTCGGATATTCCACTGAATCTGCCCACCCTGCCTGCTCTGAGATCGAACCATAACGGTAATAGCTTTCTACCTTCTCGTTGCTCCGGTACCGGCTGTTTGCATTTTCAGACCGATAAATGTCCTTGTACGGCGCCATTTCCCTCTGAGCGGGCGAAAATCCGCTGTAGTCATAGCTTCCGCCTGGATAGGAGATCGTTCCCTGCCGTTTATCCGCATCCAGACCATACTTATAAATCTCATAATTTCCATCCTGTCCATGTGCGCGGATCACATATTTCCTTAAATCCGCCTGATTTGTATCTCCCCACTCTTCATTCATCCGGATCTGATAGTTCGCCGCCAGCGTTTCCGGCGATGCCGAGGCGTCATATTGATAATCCGCTGACTTTTTTTCCGGAGATACGAGGTTTCCACCTGCCTCATAAACCGACGGGACTTCTATTTCTTTCGGCTGGTCGATCCGATAATGCTGGTTTTTGAAATCTTCCAGTGCTCCCGAATACGGCTGCTGCTCGACTGCCACATAGGTTCCGTAAGGAAGGTATTTCGAAACGCCATAATAATAACCTTCCTCGGATTTTTTTAATTTTTCTGCTGACAACGTTGTTTTGTCCCGATCGGAACCTCCATTTTCCGCGCTGTCCCACTCAATCGCGTATAAATCGTCCAAATCATAGGAGAAAAACGGCTTCAAATATTCCTCTGCTTTTAAAATTGCCTGATGCAAGGCTTCATCATAGATATAATCCGGGTAGCCTTCCTGTCCGCCCGATGCTTGAATGTTCTGCTTCTTTACCTCATCCTTCAAATACCAGTCCATCGCAAACTGACGGACAGCATCCGACCGTTTTGCATTTTCTATGGCTGCTTCCGACGTACGGCTCGGGTTCTGTATCGCCGCATTGTTATGATGCGCCGGATCTTTTATTTCTCCGCCACCGGTTCCAAAAATGCCCGTACGGATCCACGCAAACGGCTTAAAGGATGTATCTGCTGCATCTGCCCGCTGCCATTTATCCCGGTTCGCCACCGCCATCGCATCGAAAAATTTCTCATACTGATAGCCGGAAACTTCCCGTACCGCTCCCGCTCCATCTTCCTTGGTCCGCATGACCGTCTCAAGAAGTCTTGTATATCCCTGATTAACCTCTTTCGAATCCGCGATCTGCCCGTCTTTTCCATATTCATACAGACGTTCCTTTGCCGTCACTGCGCTGCCCCAGACATTGTTATTGACGGAACCAGCCGTCTGGGAATCTTTTTTATGAATTACCTGCGTGAAAATTTTCTGAACCGGAGCAAAGGATTCTCTAAGCAGTGGAAAATTCTTTTTTATCTCCGGCAACGAGACGACTTCCCCATCCCGGTTCATCCACACGATTTCGCCATCCGTATTTCGGTACAGACGTTCCAGATTGGATTTCAAATAGAGCTTAAAGCGGAAATTTGGCAGTGCTGAAGCGACATTTTCGTTTCCTCCCTCTTTTTCCGTAAACGGATCGGTGTGCCCACTTTCCGCATAAGTGTTATGTGCATAGGTGCCCTCCGGTGTCGTCGCTATATTTTTGACGATTTTTATCTTCTGGCGGATCACTCGCTCCAGTACACCCAGCGGTTCTTTCCTTGTCCCGGCATCCTGATAGGTGGTCTCCTGCCCCGGGTACGCCAGTGCCACCGGGACCACATAGGAATCATCCCCTGTCAGGCCGGAACCTCCAGAATCGACATATGCCTTTGCCCGCGCCTGTTTTATCCACGTGTAATAGCTGGAACTGTTCATCTGGTGGCCGGCAAAGAAACCATTTCCCAGCATTGCGGCTTCTTCCTCGTTCAGTGTAACCTTCTTCTCTTTCAATACCGCCTTAAATCCCAGCTCTTCCAGCACGCCTGCATTTGTTTTTTTCACGCCAAAACTGTCGGTAAAATTCGCGTTAACCCGCAGTATGTATCTCCCATCTGCATTCCGGGCTGCTGCCTGATGAACCCATTTTGTCTCCGTTACCTCCCGCTGCTGTGTTTCTGTCTTTTCCCGGTAAACAACTACCTGGATCGGCTGCCCATCCGCATCATACGGAATTTCCCCGGTTTTGTAATAGACATTTACCTCATTTTCCTTCGGAACAATCGTACCATCTCCCTCAATCACAGCATCGGTCTGCAAAAGTGCCGACGCCATCACCTGATTTCCAGCGGTAGTTTCCCTATAATCAGTATACGTTCCAAATGCGTCCCGACCTCGATTATTTGAATATGGTATATACACATAACGCGGACACATTTCCATATTCTCCGGCAGCCACTCTGCCCGGTGAAAAATCAGGCTGTCTTTCTCCGGATCACTTCCCAGTACCATGAAATTCTCCGGTATTCCTAAAATTCCTGCATATACCGTAAATTCAAACGAATCCGAAGACTCTTGCACCGCGTCCAGACCGCCATAGCTGATATATGGATGGGTATGATAAAAATCCAGAATGGAAGTGATCACATCTCCCACTGTCATTGAGATTCCATCTTTTGTTTTCGGCACCGCAATCGTCTGGACCGGCGAACCATACACCGTTTTTTCTGCCTTTTCTCCCGGTGTCACACCGCTGACGCCGTACACGTCCCGCTCTCCTTCCCGGAGGCCCCGGTCAAATACGCCGGTATAGATACTGGAATATGCAGCTCCTCCTGCTCCCGGTGTCCTCGGTGTTATTTTCGCATGTCTGCGGAGTACCCGCTCGGCTTTCCCTTTCAAATAACAAAAGTCATCCACATCAAATATCTTTGCCAGCTTGTCCGCATTTTCTTCCTCGGTCATTCCCGTTTCTGCCTGCAAAAGAACGGCTTCCACTGTCTCCGGCACAAGTTCCTGCACCCGGACCTGGCGCATCCACCCCGCCGCATACTCAATCGGAACCTTTTTATTCATCGGCGTGCCATCCGCATTGTACTTTGGATACTGATAGTCGTTCTCTGCCACTGCCAGTTCCCCGGTATAAACTTTTTCATACTCACCTGTCCCAGCTTCCACCGAAACCGTTCCTTTTCCCTCGTCTTTTCGATAAAAGTTCACGCCCTCCGGCAGCCCTGACACCACAATCTCATAAACTCCCTCTTTCGTGTCCTTTGACTCTGCCGAAAAGAAAATTTCATTCGTATCAGCTCCGCCATCGCCTGCCTGCTCTTCCCCATACATCTGCATGGAAATATGGGCATATCCTTCTCCCGGTTCCAGGACCGCCGCCTCCAGATCCTGTCCCAGGTTTGTAACTGCGTGAAGTTTATTTCCAACCGAAAGTTCAAAGCCCTCGGATCGGCTTAATTCCTTGACATAATATTCCCCCATCAGAAGTGGGCGTCCAATCCAGGCATTCCCATTCTTTGACGTATTGTTATAATAAATCCGCTCCCAGGCTTTATCTGCCGTATAGTCATCGATCGCCGCATCTTGTGTATACAGATTTCCCGGCGCTTTCTTTCGCCATCCATCTGCTGCATCCGCAATCGACCCTTTCGAATAATCATAGGTTCGCCCCGGCGCCTCTGTACATGCCAGAAACGAGGCATCTCCATTTTTGTCTGTCGTCGCCACCGCCACCAGATGATTGGCCCGGTAAACTACCCCTGTTTTCCCATCCGGATGCAGCAGATCTTCTGCTGCAAACAAGCCATACACTGCGCCTTCCAGCGTTGCATCCCCCTGTGCGTCCCCAAGCGCATTGTAAGACTCATTTTCGCCCTGTTTCAGATCCAGATCCTTTTTATTGATATGTACCTCGCCCTCTGTCCGGTGATTGTAGATCCTCCAGGCATCTTTCTCGCCGTCTGCCCCATTGCAATGGCTGAAATTGCCAGCACTTCCCGGCTCTATCGCTGAACCCACACTCGCGGAAACAAGCGCCGATTCATAGGCAGGGAAAAATAGAGACTCTGCTGCCGCACCCGCCAGTGTTTCCGTTCTTTGTGACAACTGCGGATTTTGATACAACAAAGAAGGTGAATGCCAGCTTGTATAAAAACCTGCCTCGGTTGTCAATAAATCTGAGCCGGTTGCCATATATCGCCGAATACTTTCACGTTCCGCTTTTTCTGCTTCTTCTAAATCATCATCCGCTTCATCAATAAACACAAAACCTTTCTGGACGCGATTTACCAGACGCTCCGAAATAGATACTTTCATCTCTGAGGCAGTTGCTTCCTTCTTCTCCTGTGTCAATTTTCTGCCTTTTTCATTTATGTCCTGTTCGTTTTCACTTGTCCTACTCCTCTTTCTCCCCGCTTTGCTTCCTGTATCTTGCGGTTTTTCTCCTATCTCCGCCTCCGACGGTGTCCCTTTCCCCAGAAGCGCTGCATCCAATGCCGTAAACAGAACCACCCTCTGCGGCAAAACACGCATTTTTAACGGTCCTGGAAATACAGGACTCTTCCCCGCACTTTCTCCATTCTGATTTCCGGAAGCCTCTCCGATGCCCTGACTCCTTCTCACACTCTTCGTTCCCAGCACCACATCACGCGAATATCCGCCTCCAAAGGCTGCATTTGCCCCATGCTCAGATGCATCAGTTGTGATAATCTCAATTGGCAGGTCATCTGCATGTTCATCATGCAGAATATATCCATCCCGCGCTTTAAATTCTTTCCAGGTATAACTGTACTTCATGGAAATGAACTTCTCATACGTCTGCCCACAGTCCTCCTGGCAGCCAGACTTTGCATACGAAGTTTCCCCGTCTGCCCCTGTCGTCGGTCCCGCATCGGGTGTTTCTCCCTCGGAGCCGCCGTCTGACGCGATACCTTCTATCTCCCCTGCATCGACCTCCTCCATTATCCAGTGGAAATGGACGCCCTCAAAGTCTCCGCCCGCCTTTTTTTCACATTCCTCTTCGCACAAAAGCCAGCTATTTGCCAGGCGGATATTTTCTGCCTGCGCCGCCTCAATCTCTTCCTCATTGATGACTTCGCCCTCTTCGTCCTCCTCTTCCTCTGGAACTGGTACAAAGGCCGGTGCCGGATGACCGTCACAGAACGTCTTGTCATAGTGATAACCATGCTCCACCGTCTGGGAGGCGTAGCCATCGCCATCTGTTACCGCCGAACCCACTTGTCTGAAACCATCCCAGAGAACCGGCTCATCCTGATAATGGCTGGCATATGGTTCTCCGCCCTCATACAATTCGGCAGCTCCGTCCCGCTCAGTATTTACCCTGTTCTTATCGTCAAAGCGCTCAAAGAAGCCAAACCGCGCCCCTTCCAGCGCTTTCCCTGTCTCATGATCGTATTTATACATCTGCAGATTATAGGTGGAAGTAAAATCCTCTTCATGCCTAAATACCTCAAACTGAATGCCTCCCTGCTCCGGTACCGGGGTTGGATCGCCCGCCAATGCAGCAAAATAATTGACCGGAACCATTCCGAGCTCCATCCATGCCATCCGCTGATGAATCCACGGATCACTTTTGGCAGGCGTTCCGCCTCCGTGTGTCCCCGAACAGGTCACACACTCCCAGATTTGAAGCGACTGGTCAATCGCCTCCTCCGCCGAAGCATATCCCCCGCCGCCCGAAGCGTATGGGGTTCCTTCCACCCGGAAACGAATCAGGGCTTTCGACGGTTTTGGATTTGGATTTTTAAATATGATCTGCGAGTCGGTTTTTGTATATGTCCATCCATCGGTCGGAACCGGGCTGAATGAAACACCGTCATTGTTTGAAAATTCAAGCGGTACAGAACGGATAAAATCCCAATCCGAGCCATCCGGCGCAAACGACAGCGTCAGAGTCGCCGCATCTACCTGTTTTGCCGTTCCCAGCGAGGTGCTGGAAGCTATCACATTTGGAATCTTTCCGCCGCCGACACCGGTATTTTCCTTTCCGTTGCCTCCGCCAGACAGCATTCCTCCCATTTGCATGTACGCCTCACTATTTGACGCAGCTGCCTCCAGCCACGGATATTTTGCCCGCACAGCTGGAACATAGAGGATTGTTTTCAGATCTTCCTCGGACACCATCTTGATAATTTCCGGTTTTCCCTGTGCTTTTGCTGCCACATTGATCGCCCGGATAAATGTATTTGCCTTTTCATCCCCCAGCGCTGCCCTGAGAGCAGCGCCCAAAATACATATTTCTGTTCCTGACTGCTCAGCGGAACGGATGCCTGGGAGGGACGGTGTGCTTCATAGAGATCCCCTTTTTCTGCAATTCCCCAGATCGCATAACCGCCCTTATCGATACAATAAAGCTTGTGTCCCAGCAGCGTATCGCCATGGGCTGTCGTCAGTGTTGTCTGCTGACCGCTCGCAGGTGCCGCTTTCGCCGGAAAAACCGGGAATCCTGGCAAAAAAGCCATTCCTCCCAATATAATTGCCAGTACAAACGCCATCCCCCGTTTCACATTCTCTCTGTACCGATACTCCCCCATAAATTTCCTCCTCGTTTTTACTGCCCCGCGCCCCTTAACACCGGCAGTCCCTCGTTTTCTTTATTTTTCAGTTCCCCAAACTGATTTCAGCAGCGAGATAATCCCCTTTTCATACTCCTGTCTTGATATTTCCTGTCGTCCCCACTGTTCTTCTATCTGCCCCATCGGTGCCTGTATTTTCTCCCAGGCAGCCTCGGAAATCGTCCCTTCTCCCCGCATACTCAAGGTCAGCGCCAGCACATTGGCAAGACTGTCTGGATCCGCTTCATACTCCTTTCTTCTCTGCTCCCGCTCCCTATTCTCATAGCGGTAAAACTCCGTCTCAAAGTCAACCGGATATGTTTTCGCATTTGAAAATAGCGGCAGGCTGGAGGTCGGATCCGTCGCATACCACTGCGTGCCGATCCGCACCAGGCACGCATCATGGAGATATTCCGGCGTGTAGGTCACACACTCCAGCCCTACGATCTGGCATAGGAACTGAAATTCTTCCGCGAAATCCCGGCAGACGCCAACGCCTCCTTCCAAAACCGGGAAATCCTTTGCCTCTTCCGGCGAACCGTAATGATTCTGATTAAAACCTCCCTCTCCGTTTGCAATCCGGTTATGCACATACAGAAGACGCGTTTTTTCATCCAAATGAATCCAGTCAAAACTATTGACAAATTTCTGCAGTTCTTCGACCGAAGCCCAGCTATAATTTGCTTTCGGTTCTCCCTTCGTATTCCACCCTGGATTTGCTTCCCCCGGATAACGGACTGCCTCTTTCAGGTAATATTCCGGATCGCTGATCTCTGGGTGCTGCTCTGAAAAAATACTTCCATTTCCATAAAAACTCATCTCTCCATTCTGCCACTCCCATCTCAGACTCTCTGTGTCCCTCCATTCACCGCCATGCGTCCCCTGATTGCCTGCATAAGCGCTGAAACCTCCGGCTGCGATCATGGCTGCTGCCAGTACGGCTGTACATCCCGATTTATTGGTTGTTTTCTTATCCTGTTTCATTTTTTATACCCCCATTTTTTATTCTTTTCGTGTCATTCCACTTCAATTTCCTGTTTGCCTCTGTTTTCTTCTCTCCTCCTCTCTCAGCTTCTCGTCTGTACTATTCCGTCCAGCACCCAGGAACCATCCGCATTGACTAAATTCCCATCGGGGGTGTGCGTATTTCGATACAAACGTCCCCTCATTCCATCAGATTTTTCCTGAAAATAGTAACAATGAAACACTCCATCGCTTCCCGGCAGCCAGTTCCAGCCAGTCAGCATACGCCCCTGTGTTCCATCCATTTCCGCCCAGAGATAATATGTGTTTCCATCCACATCCGTATACCAGCCGTTCACCATCCTGCCATCTGCATCAAATCGGAACCAGTCAAACGTACTCTGCCCCTTTGCCGGATCGGCATATGGATTGTGGACAGCCGCCCATTCAGAAGCATAGCTTCTACCGCCCGCTTCAAACTGCCAGCTTCCATCTGCATTCTTCCGCCAGTCTCCAGCTACTACATATTCCGGTATGGCTGCCGCATCCGCATTCTGCCCGGGACCTGCCTGTCCTTCTGTCAGATTTCCAATACCCGCTCCTGTCAAATCACTGAACCCCGATGCCGGTCCGGTTGCATTCGTTGCACTGCTTCCTGCCGCTGCCCCCTTTCCAGAAGAAGAGCCTCCACCCAAGCCGCCGCCCGAATGAGAACCTCCGCCCGAATGGGAACCTCCGCTGTATGTCTGATCGACCGTCTCATACTGAATTGTGACTGCCGCACGGTCCGTGAAGCCACCATCCTCGGTTTTCACGGTCACATATGCCGTATGGCTGCCTGATTTTAAGTATTGACGGTCAAGCTCCTGTATCCAGGAAGCCGTCGTATTGACCGTCACGGTTCCATCCGATGATACATACAGCGAATCATCACTTACCTGATATGTCACTTTCTGGTTAAACGCCTGCGCCGGAAATACCGACGCTGCCAGCTTTTTCGCACCGGTTCCCGTCCATGCCTCCACCGGACGATAACCTGCCCCCGTCCGGGTGCGTTTGATCTCGTATTGCAGCGTTTTCGGTATAAGGCTGATGCCTTCCACAGTCCGGAAATCCACCTGTACTCTGCACGATGCCATCTGCCGGTTTCCAAGCATATCATCGCCGATCACTGTCACCTTCGTCGTGCGGCTGCCGGAAGCTGTCTGTATTTCATACGGTGTATTCACATGTCTGCCCTGATCTGCCGCGATCAGATCCCGGATCCATTTTGCATCCTTTTTCGCCTGCACACCGGCAGACTTGTCCTCTCCGTCCACCGAAATCAGTGCTGCGTCACCGACAGTCCACGATATATCTTTCCGGTCAAAATAATCGGGTGTGAAAGACGCACTCAAAACCTGCGGTGCCGTAACCCGGATCGTTTCATCTGGATGTTTCCGATTTCCGTTTAATATCCGCACCACCTCAAATTTCAACTGATCCTGATTTAGTGCCGCACCTTCATTGGCTACATAGGTCTGATCCTTGATCTGGAACGTAACCTCAATCCGCGCATTTCCCCGGCACGGCTTCCCATCAAAGCTCGCCGCCGGTTTCGTCTCTGCCGTCAGCACCGCTACGCCGCCGTTCTGATACCCTGCTCCGTATATGTCGCTTCCGATCGCATACTGGTATCCGCGGTCTGCCTGCTCTTTTTCCAATTTCCGGACTATATCAGTGATAAACGAACTATTTAAATTTACCTGGACTGACGCGCTCTTTTTCGTATAACCACTTTCCTCATCGTCATTTGGAAGTAACGTAATCAAATCTGAATCATCGATACTCCAGCGCACCGATGCATCCGCCACATCATTATTCCGATCCACAATCGCCTGCACCGTCACCGGCTGCACCTGTGTTCCCGCCTGCAGATTTCCATGGATGTACGTCGCAATTAATTTTCCATTTCCATCCATCACGCGTGTGACTTTCGTCGGATGTTTCCGGTTTCCGGTCCGCTCCTGCACCACCTGGAATTTCGTCACGCCCGGCGTCAGCCCGACCGAAACTGCCACCTTTTTATAAACCGCCGACACCTGCGTATTTTCCTCCGGCATCGTAAAACAATACTCGCCGCCATTTACATAAGTAGTATCTTTCCGGCTCTTCCCACGCGTATACGTCGGAACTCCCTCCATCTGAAAGCGCACTTTTTCCGCCTGCTTTGCCGAGGTGCTGACCGTCACCGTCTTTCCCGGTGCCACCGCACCGCGGTGTTTTTTATCGAGTGTCCGGTAATACGCGCCATTTCCCCGTGCTTCCAGCACTGCCACATCGTAATAATTCGTTCCATTGGAGACGGTATCGAGCTGCGGAATCGTAATCAGATAACCACGGACCGGGCGTCCCGCATCATTTGGTGCAAAATGGTCAAGATCATACCCCACCGACTCCGCATCCATCTCCCCGCCTAGCTCTTCATCCACAATTGAGAGAATCCCCTGTTCCAGTTCTTCATAAAAATATCGCTCGTCCACATCCCGCGTGACACCGCCGGATACCAGCGTGAAGAAATTGTCCTTCGCGTGGGAATATCCGATGTGCGCCGCGTATGTATACTGGTTATCATCTGAAATGCCGCTTCCACAGACATTGTTTGCGATTTTCGCCTCCGTATCCGCAAACAGGTACGCGATGTCATCCCCATATTTAAAATAATTAGCTGGTGCGCGGTATCCGATGAAGGTTCCTCTGTGTCCGGCAGCCCCGGTTCCCGACTGACCGATCATTCCCTCAAACCGCCCCACTTTCAAGTCTCCGCTGATTCGTTCTCCAACGAGTCCTCCGACATTCTGGCTGCCAGAACCGCCGATCGTGCCATTTACATAGGTATTGTAGAGAGCCGCCCCATTCTGAAGCCCCACGATTCCGCCGACAGTCGCATCCGTTCCCTGAATCCGCGAGGTACTGTTATCCCCGGTGCGGACCTGGCAGTCAATGATACGAGAATCATCCGCCGCTTCCCCGGCGATTCCGCCCGCAAGCGCCTGCGCTCCGGCTGCACGTCCCGTCGTTCGGACGGTTACCTGTGCCATTCCGTTTTCCACCGTGCTGCCTTCCATGTGCCCGATCATTCCACCGACCGCTCCGGTTCCTTCCACATCGCCTTTTACCTGACAATTAAAAATCTTGGAATCCTTCGCATTTCCTGCCAAAATTCCCACCTGACGCACTCCTTTGACCGGCTTTCCTGGTTCCAGCATCAGATTTCGGATCTCCGCCCCATCCAGCGCACCAAAGAATCCAACATTCGGCGAACTGCCTCCTGCAAACCGGAAATTTGAAATCTTATAACCGTTTCCATCCAGATTTGCCGTAAACGGGTGCGTCACCTCCCCTGAAAATTCCGAATCATCCCGGTAATAACCGATCGGATTCCAGTCCATTCCTCCCAGATCGATGTTCGCCGTCAGCTCAAACCATGCGCCCCGGTAATCCCCCACGATTTCTTCTTCCACCTCGCCGTAATCCGGCTGCATGCCAAACGCCGCCAGGAAGCTAAGTCCCATCAGCTGATGTTTCGTGCGTATCTGATACGGTTTTTGTTTCGTTCCAAGTCCATGTGTTCCATCCAGAAAGCTCAAATCCGCCACATCCCAGTTTTCCCAGAGATTTCCGAGGCTGGCACTGACGCTAACGCGCGGCATGATTAATTGTGAAGGAGTTGCCTCTATGACTTTGGAAGAACATAATTCAGAGGGAGTTGCCCTCACATCCGCATTCATAAGCTCACTGGACGATGCAGCCAGTTTCTGCCTTTTTATGACATCGTCTGTATCATCCAACTTTTCCTTTCTTTCCGAAATAATCCCCAAATCCCAATCCTCAAACACAAACCCGCTCGCCGCAAACGCCGGCAGCGTCGCCGACAAAAGCATCGTCGTCATCACCGCAAATGGAATCACTTTTTTCATCTTCTTTTTCCCCATACACGTTCCCCTCTTTCCCCAAACATTAGATTGATTTCCCCTTGTCCAATCTCTTCTCCTAATCAAACTGCCAAACAGCTTCACTCCCGCTTTCCAAGCTCAACAAGTATTCTTTTTTACATCTGTGACCGTGCAAATGCCGGACGTACTCCATATGTCTCACTGTCCGTCCTCACCGGACGCAGACAGCCATTTACCAGATCAACGCCATAAATCTGCTGATTATAAATGAATTTCCCGTTTTCATCCTGCAAATAAAAAGGCGTCCGCAGATAATATCCCTGTGAATAGGCACTGACCTGACTTTGTGGGTTATCATCCCCAGAATCAAACCGCCATAGATATTCCCGGTACGCAAGTGCCTCTTCCAATGACAGGCAGAAAAGCTGGTCGTTCATAAGCTGAAAACCAATATCATGACGCGCCAGTTCCCGCCCGGACGTCTGCGAAAATGCACCAGCCGCCGTGCTTCCCATGTACGCGGTCTGGATTCCCGTATGGATCGGTTCCAGACAGAAGCTGCTGTTCTGACTGTTTTTCTGCAGCCATGCGCGCACCTGCGAAGTTTTATAATTATTGTCTTTGCCAAACGAGAAAATCTTCATCTTTTTTCCCGGTGCCGTGTCCACATCCGCCCGGATCACGCGGTCACAGAGAAACAGCGCTGCTTTCCGGTGTTCATTCTGCCAGTCATGGTAATCGTCGTCGATACAGGTAAATGACAAAATCTCTCCGCCCACCTCGCGCATCTGGACATCGCCCTCCTTCCAGATCACTTTTTCGGGCATTTCACTTTCACTCCAATCCACGCTTCCACAGCGGTCACAGATTTGATCCCCGTTTTCATCCAGGTGCCCCAGTGCCGGAAGGCGCTCTATCTTTTCTTTCTGACATCGTCCGCAGACATACACTGCCCGCCCATTCTTTAAGCAATCATTTTCCTCCCACTCCCATTGGCTCCACTGATGCGTACAAGTACGGTCATCCCAGTTTCTCCGCACCCGGATGCGCGTGATGATATATTCCTTTCCATCCACCGAAAAGGAATCCTCTTCCACCTCAGAATAAACTGCGTCGTATTCCACCCCGATTGTTTTTGCCGACGGTGTAAAATCCTGACCAATCAGATAAAATTCATGCCACGCTGCATCCCCGATCGCAGATACCAGATTCCGGATCCTGGCATCATTTTCCGACTGATTTTGAACGGTCAGACCGGAACCGCTGCCCGATACCGCCGCATCCTCGCGCCCAAATATGGCGCACTCCGCCTCCCATGCACTCTGTTTCCATCGTTCCAGGCGTTTCCGAAGCGCCAGCATGGCGGCATCCTCCTCTGCTCCCATTTCTGGAACCTTGCCGCCTCTTTCATATTTGATATAAATTTTTTCAGTTCCTGTTCCATACAGTTCAAATATTTGCGGTGACTGTACCGCTGATTTCCAGATATGCCCGTCGCTCCCTATGATTTGCTCTGGGAAAGATACGTTCAGGGAAGTTCCTTCCAAAACTTTGCCCGTCTGCGTATGAAATATAAGATGATTTGCATTCTCAGCATCTATAAATGAGACGCTGTAGCCGACTATGACAGCTTTTTCTGCCTGTTTCACTGCATTTTCAGCTGCCAGCGCCATTCTACCGGATGAAAATATCAATATCAGTGATATTCCCAAAATGGTACCATTCCGGCAGCGACACCCTTTATGAGTCCCCATGTTTATTTTTAACAACTCAAACCTCCCCCCTCAAATCTTTTTCACATCCCTTTTCTTATCCTCTTTCGCAAGTTATATAAGGTTACTGTTCACGCATACGTGCCCAGTAACGGAATTTGCCGTGGCTTCGCATTTAAATACGGCAAATTCCTGCTGCCACCACGTTTTCTTACGGCACTTTCGGTTCCAAAAGTGCCTACCTGTGAACAGTAACTATATAAGTTCTAATTTGATTCAAAACACACTCTCACTCTGAGTCAGACAGCGGTTCTTTCCGTCTATAAAAAGCTTTCATTTTGCATTGCATATATCATATAATATATTGCACATTTTTTATAACGATACAGTTATCCGATTCTCCCAAATTTTCCTAAATCATCGAATTCTGTGCGAAACGCACCTCACAAATTACCAGAATAAAAAGATAAATTAGAACGAAACCACCTGCGACCGCAGTTCATTTCGATAAGATATATTGAGTTTAACACATCTATTCTCTAAATGCAAGAACTCTTTTGGAATTTTCACAACGAAAAACGCCCGCCCCAGAAAATAAAATTCATATCCCAAATTTCATTTTCCAGAGCAGACACTTTCCCACTAACTCATATATAAATTCCTATTTATTTTATCTCAGCCACATTCTCCCAAGGGTATCCCACATCAATGCCGATGCATCGAGAACGACGACATATCATACGCCTTCAGGTTCTCATGTACTTCTCTTGCATCTGCCTCGGCGATGAGTTTGTCTCTCGACTTCTTCGCCTCCAGCTCGGCTTTGTGCTTGCTCGGTCCGCCGACACAGCCGCCGACGCACGCCATACCCTCGATGAAGTCCTCCGGCAGACGTCCCACTTTCAGAAGAAGAAGGGCCTTCTTACACTCAGCCGCACCGTTGCAGCGTGCTACCTTGATATCGGTATTCTCACCAGACTCCTTCAGACATTCTAATACCGCCGCTGTTACGCCGCCGCCGTTGCCGAAGCGTTTTCCAAATACACTGGCTTCCTGCATACTGTTCTCTTCCGGCTCCAGATTTACGTCTTTCGCCCGCATCATCGCACGGATCTCTCCGTAGGTCATCGCATAGTCCGCATTGCCCTGGATATTCAGATCCAGCGTCTCGCTCTTCTTCGCGATACACGGTCCGATAAAGACGGTGACAACCTCCGGATCCTGCGCCTTCAGCATACGTGAGATCGCACACATCGGGGAAACCGTCGTAGACATATTGTCAAGCAGCTGTGGGAAATGCTGTTTGATCATGTTGACAAATGCCGGACAGCAGGAGGTCGTCATCTTCTTGCCCTCTTTGTAAGCTTCCGCCCACTCTTCTGCCTCGGCTGCCGCGGTCATATCGCCGCCCAGACCAACCTCGATCATATCTGCAAATCCAATCTTCTTTAAAGCTGTTTTCCAGCTTGCAAACGTGATGTCTGGTCCAAACTGGCCTTCGGTCGCCGGTGCCAGCATCGCTACGACCTTTTTGCCTGCGTTGATCAGGCGGATCACATCGACCATGAAGGTCTTGGAACCGATCGCACCGAACGGGCAGGAATGGATGCAGGCGCCACACTGGATACATTTTTTCTCATCGATCACACATATACCATACTCATCGTAGGTAATCGCATCCACTGGGCAGACCTTCTTACACGGGCGCTCCAGATGGGCAATCGCATTGTATGGGCATGCCTGGGAACACTTTCCGCACTCGCGGCATTTATCTGGGTCGATGTGCGCCTTGGTATTTCCCATGCTGATCGCTCCAAACGGACAGGAGTTCTGGCAGGCTTTACCCATACATTTACGGCAGTTATCGGTGACTGTGTAGGACGCAATCGGGCACTCCTCACAGGCTGCATTGATAACCTGTACGACGTTGTTTGTATTGCGGTCAGACGGACATTTACCTTCTGCCAGACGGATTCTCTGGCGGACAATCTCTCTCTCCTTGTATACACAGCAGCGGTACTGTGCCTGCGGACCAGGGCTGATTTTGTACGGAATATCGTCTCTTCCGTCCTCTAACTGATCATTCCAGGCAAGCTTTGCTACCTCATAAAGTATCTCATGTTTGATGCGCAGAATTGTCGCGTCATTCGTTACCATGGTTTATCCTCCTTATTAATAATACGTTACCGTAACTTTCTTTCCCATACCTTCGACTGCTTCTTTTAGCTGTTTGACCAGGTTCTGGCGGATTCCCAGATCAAACGCCATCCCTGGATTCTGGTAGGCGCTGTTCGCCGCCGTTCCCACAAACATATGTAATTCCGTGCAGTCTTCTATCAAAATCTTCGCGATCATGGACGCACCATTTTTCTTGTCCAACTCGCTGAAAAACTCAGAACTTAAATCGCATTCGATCAGATAGCGTTTCAGAAGTTCGATCGCTTTCCGCAGCGTCAGGACTCCCTCCGTCACCAGATCGATGCCTTCCATAAAAGCGATCGGCGGAATATCCGGGTCGCTGTAATCCATTGATACCCGCAGCGGTCGTCCCAGCTCCCGCGACAGGATCGTCGCGCTGGTTCCGCCCGATACAATGTGCTTTGCCGACTCATCTTTCATAAAATCCGCCGTGATCGTCTCATCGTCATTGCGGTCGAGCGGCGGTCCCGTCATCAGGTTGACCGGTTTCCGGTCAATGATCCGAGCTACCACAACCGTCGTATCATCGCCCGGTTTTCCCTCGTAAATCTGGCTGCATTCCGCACAGAGTGCCGCCGCCATACGTGCCGACGAAAGAGAGGTCAGACATTGTTCCGAAACAAACTCTGCCACCGACTCCCACGGCCAGCCAAATTTATATTTGCCGCTCTTTCCGACTCCCGCGTGCGTCACGCCGTCGCTGACAAGTACCAGCGCATCACCCTTCTGAACCTGGAACCGGCACTCGCTGATCTCCTTGTCCTTGACGAGACGCTTGTATTTCTGCAGCTCCACCACATGACCACAGCGCAAAAAAATGCATCGCGGGTTATCATATTCAACTAAATATACCTCGCCGTTGTTGAAAATCTGGAGAATCGAGAACGTCGCATACGCCACCTGTCTCGTCTGACAGATCGGAAGCGTCTGCACAATCGTCTCCACACATTCCTCCAGCGTGGCTCCATTTAAAAACATCGTACCCAGAATCTTTGCCGTCAGCGTCGAAAGAATATTCGCCTTGACGCCGCTTCCCATGCCG
>PVMQ01001065.1_pt1 | contig 17974 bp, 16 predicted proteins | sample 1853411 | NCBI WGS metagenome assembly PVMQ01 (sample SAMN08533513, study PRJNA380276) | Human gut metagenome, whole genome shotgun sequencing project.
GGCGAGAGCCGCTTCTACCTGTCCCTGGAGGACGACATCATGCGCCTGTTCGGCTCCGAGCGGGTCATGGGCATGATGGAGAAGCTGGGCGTGGACGAGGACACCCCCATTGACGCGAAGATCCTCTCCAACGCCATTGAGAACGCCCAGAAGCAGGTGGAGTCCCGCAACTTCCAGACCCGCAAGACCGTGCTGGAGTACGACGACGTGATGAACACCCAGCGTAAGGTCATCTACGAGCAGCGCCGCAAGGTGCTGGACGGGGAGAACCTGAAGGAGTCCGTTCAGGCCATGCTCTCCACCGTGATTTCCACCGAGGTGCAGGCCCACATGGGCGAGCTCAAGCACATGGACGCCGAGAACTGGCGGGAGGTGTGCGCCCAGTTCCGCGGTCTGTTCCTGCGGCCCGACGAGTTCAAGTTTACCGACGAGGAGCTCCAGCAGTACGACGCCCAGGCCCTCACCGATCTGCTCCAGGAGCGGGCCAGCGACATCTACGCCCGCAAGGAGGCCGAGCTGGGCGAGCCCCTCATGCGTGAGCTGGAGCGGGTGATGATGCTCCGGGTGGTGGACGAGTACTGGATGGACAACATCGACGCCATGCAGGAGCTGCGCCAGGGCATCGGCCTGCGGGCTTACGGCCAGAACGACCCGGTGGTGGCCTATAAAAAGGAAGGCTACGAGATGTTTGAGAGCATGATCGCCGCCATCCAGGCCGAGACCATCCGCCGCATCTTCCTGGCCCGGGTCCAGGTGGGCGCCACCACCGTCAAGCGGGAGCGGGTGGCCAAGGTCACCGGCGAGAGCGCGGGCAGCGACGGCACCGTTAAGAAGCAGCCCGTCAAGAAGGGCCAGAAGGTGGGCCGCAACGACCCCTGCCCCTGTGGCAGCGGCAAGAAGTACAAGAAGTGCTGCGGCATGCACGAGGACGAGTAAAAGCAGTCTATGGGGTATCCAAAAGCGGAATGTGGCTTCGCTGGCGTTTGACCGGAAGCGCCTCCGGTCCCTAGATACAAAACCGCCGTGCCGCTTTGCGGCACAGCGGTTTTGATACCCCCGGCTTCGTGCCCGCGGCGCGGGTCGAGGTGTTTTTCGAAACGCGAGTTTCCGGAAAAACCGATTTCGATTTCCAGATGGAGGAAATCCATGAATATCATCGAGCACAACAAAAATGGCCTGGTGTATCTCACCGCCGACGGCTTTGAGGCCGCCGGCGGTGTGGCACACGGCTTCTCCACCCGCCTGGGCGGGGTATCGGAGGGGATCTACGCCACCCTCAACCTGGGCATGAACCGGGGCGACGCTCCCGACCGGGTACGGGAGAACTACCGCCGCTTCTGCGCCGCCATTGGGGCGGACATGGGGAACATTGTCTGCGCCAGCCAGGTTCACGGTGACACGGTGCGCACCGTCACCGCGGCGGATCTGGGCATCGGCCTGGACGAGCCGGAGCCTTGGCAGGCGGATGGCCTTGTCACCGACATCCCCGGTGTGACGCTGGCGGTCTACTCCGCCGACTGCCTGCCCATCCTGCTCTATGACCCGGTGCGCCGGGTGGTGGGGGCGGTCCACGCCGGCTGGCGGGGCACCGCCCTGGGCATCGCCGCCAAGGCGGTGGAGCGCATGGTGGACTGCTACGGCTGCGACCGGCTGGACATCCTGGCCGCCGTCGGCCCCGGCATCTCCAAGTGCTGCTTCGAGACCCACGAGGACGTGCCCAACGCCATGACTGAGGCCATGGGGGCCGCCGCCCTGTCCTCCATCGAGGTGCTGCCCACCGGCAAGTTCCACGTGGATCTCAAGGGCCTCAACGCCAAGCGGCTGGAGAGCGCCGGGCTGGACCCCGACCACATCGCCGTCTCCGCCGACTGTACCTGCTGCCTGCCGGAGAAGTACTGGTCCCACCGCTACACCCACGGGGAGCGGGGGAGCCAGGCGGCGATGATCGCAATCGTCTAGGGGGCATCCAATGCCCCCTAGATACGAGCCTGCGTGCCGGCGAAAACGCCGGCGACTTGGCTCGATACCCCCGGTTTCGCGCCCTGTGGCGCGGGTCGGGGTGTCTTTCCGGAACATGAATTCCCGGAAAGACTGATTTTCAATTTCGTTTCCCCGCAGGGCGGGGAAAACGCTGTGAGATAAGCAGCTATAAAATATGGATGCTCCATTGCCGTTGTACGCCAATCCAAAATTCCCTCGGAGAGCGGAGGGGGTATCGCGCCGCAGGCGCGTATCTAGGGGGAACTGGTTCCCTCTGGAAGGCGCGTATCCTGCCGCGCAGCGGCAGAGATTTTCCGCAGAAAATCGACGCGCCTTTAGGAAGGAGGCCGAGCCGTTTGCGAAACATTCTAGCCGCCCTGCTGACGGCAGCCCTGTGCCTGGGTCTGGCCGCCTGTGGGCCGGCGCCGGAGCCGGAGCCCACACCCACCCCCACGCCCAGCGTCTCCCCCTCTCCAGAGGCGGCCGAGTTCGCCTTGGCCTGCTACCCGGAGGCCGGGTTCCACCCCATTACCGGCTCCAACCGCACCAACCTGGCCCTGGGGGGCCTGCTGTATGAGGGGCTGTTTGCCCTGAACGGGCAGTTTCAGCCCCAGGAGGCGCTCTGCGCCTCCGCCTCCGTGTCGGCCGACGGCCTCCAGTGGTCCTTTATCCCCCGCAGCGGGGTGACCTTCTCCGACGGCAGCCCCCTGACGGCCGCGGAGATCGCGGTCTCCCTCAACCTGACCCGCACCAGCCCCCTCTACTCCGCCCGCTTCGCCGGCGTGACGGACATCGCCGCCGCCAACGGCATGGTGACCGTCACCCTGAGCCGCGCTAACGGTGCTCTGCCCGCCCTGCTGGACATCCCCATCGTCAAGGAGACGGGAGGCGTCCCCCTGGGTACGGGGCCCTACGTGCTCGCCGGCACGGGGGAGAACCTCGCGCTGGAAGCCCGCTCCGACTGGTGGCAGGGCAAGGCCCTGCCCCGGGACACCATTCCCCTGCGGGCCATTCAGGAGGCGGACGATCTGATCCATGCCTTTGATACCCGGGACATTGCCCTGGTCTCCACCGACCTGACGGGCACCAATGCCCTGGGTTTTTCTGGTTCCTTTGCTGCGGTGGACTACCCCACCAGCACCATGCTGTACGTGGGCTTCAACACGGCCGACGGTCCCTGCCGGAGCGCCCAGGTGCGGCAGGCCCTGCTGCGGGGCTTTGACCGGGCCGCCGTATCCACCGCCCAGTTCTCCCGCCACGCCCAGCCCGCCGCCCTTCCTGTCTCCCCCGCCAGCCCCCTCTACGACGAGGCGCTGGCCCAGACGCTGGACTACGCCCCCCAGGCCATGGAGCCGCTCCTCACCGCTGCCGGCTATACCAGAGCCGACGGGGTATGGCAGAAGGAGGGGCGGCCGCTGGCGCTCACCTTTGTGGCCCCAAACAACAACGCCGACCGGCTGGCCGCGGCGGAGACGCTGGCCGCCAACCTGACCGACGCCGGCCTGGAGGTGGAGCTGCGGGCCCTGGCCTGGGACGATTACCTTCAGGCCCTGACGGCGGGGGAGTTCGACCTGTATCTGGGGGAGGTGCGGCTCACCGCCGACTTTGATCTCACCGCCTTCCTGACCCCCGGCGGCGCCCTCAACTACGGCAAGTACAGCGACGCCGAGGCGCTGAACCGCCTGAGCGCCTTCCGGGCCGCCGTGGGACAGTGGCGGACGGAGCCGGCCCGGCAGCTCTATGAATATCTGGCCGGGCAGCCCCCCTTCGCGGTCATCTGCTTCAAGAACTGGTCCGTGCTCACCCAGTGGAGCCGGATCGACAGGCTGACGCCCACCCAGCAAAACATATTCCATCAATTTTCCGACTGGAAGATCACATAAGGGAGAGAAAGAGAGTATGGGGAACGTATTTCGCTGTTATGTGGAGAAGAAGCCCGGCTTCGCCGTGGAGGCGGAGCATCTGTTCGGAGAGCTGCGCCACACCCTGGGCCTGACGGGGCTGACCGGCGTGCGGGTGCTGCGCCGCTACGACGTGGAGGGGGTGGACGCGGCGGTCTATGCCGCCGCCCGCACCACCGTGCTCTCTGAGCCGCAGGTGGACGCCCTGTGGGATGAGGTCATGCCCGCCCCGGAGGGGGAGCACACCCTGCTCGCGGTGGAGGCCCTGCCCGGCCAGTACGACCAGCGGGCCGACTCCTGCGCCCAGTGCATCCAGATGATGCACGGCGGGGAGCGCCCCACCGTCCGCGCCGCCACCGTCTACGTGCTGGAGGGGGCCCTCACCACCCCGGAGGCGGCCAAGGCCCGGGGCTACCTCATCAACCCGGTGGAGAGCCGGGAGGCGGCGCTGGACAAGCCCGCCACCCTCCGCCAGGACTACCCCGTTCCCGCCGCCGTGCCCGTGCTGGATGGCTTCACCGCCCTGGACCGCGCGGGTCTGGAGAGCGTGCTGGCCCAGTACGCTCTGGCCATGGATCTGGCCGATCTCGCCTTCCTCCAGGCCTACTTCCGGGACGAGGAGGGCCGTGATCCCACCCTCACCGAGGTGCGGGTGGTGGACACCTACTGGTCGGATCACTGCCGCCACACCACCTTCTCCACCCACCTGGACGCCGTGGAGATCGCCGATGACAACGTAAAGGCCGCCTATGAGCGGTACCTGTCCGCCCGGGTGGAGGTCTACGGCGCGGAGAAGGCCGCCAAGCGGCCCCAGACCCTCATGGACATCGCCACCCTGGGCGCCAAGACCCTGAAAAAGCGTGGCCTGCTCCCCGAGCTGGACGAGAGCGAGGAGATCAACGCCTGCTCCATCCACGTGCCCGCCCAGGTGGACGGGAAGGAGCAGGACTGGCTGCTCATGTTCAAGAACGAGACCCACAACCACCCCACCGAGATCGAACCCTTCGGCGGCGCGGCCACCTGCATCGGCGGGTGCATCCGCGACCCCCTCTCCGGCCGGGTTTACGTCCACCAGGCCATGCGCCTCACCGGCTGCGGCGACCCCCGCACCCCGGTGGAGCAGACCCTGGAGGGCAAGCTGCCCCAGCGGAGGATCGCCCAGACCGCCGCGGCGGGCTACTCCTCCTACGGCAACCAGATCGGCCTGGCCACCGGCCACGTGGCGGAGCTCTACCACGAGGGCTATGTGGCCAAGCACCTGGAGTGCGGCGCGGTGGTGGGCGCGGCCCCGGCGTCCAACGTCCGCCGGGAGCGGCCCGCCCCCGGCGACGTGGTGATCCTCCTGGGCGGCCGCACCGGCCGGGACGGCATCGGCGGGGCCACCGGCTCCTCCAAGAGCCATAACAAGGCCAGCCTAGACACCATGGCCAGCGAGGTGCAGAAGGGCAACGCCCCGGAGGAGCGCAAGCTCCAGCGGCTCTTCCGCAATCCCGCCGTCACCCGCCTCATCAAGCGGTGCAACGACTTCGGCGCCGGCGGCGTGAGCGTGGCCATCGGCGAGCTGGCCGACGGCCTGTCCATCGACCTGGACGCGGTGCGCAAGAAATACGACGGCCTGGACGGCACCGAGCTGGCCATCTCCGAGTCCCAGGAGCGCATGGCCGTGGTGGTGGCCCCGGCGGACGTGGACGCCCTGCTGGCCGCCGCCGCCAGGGAGAACCTGGAGGCCTACCCGGTGGCCTCGGTCACGACGGAGCCCCGCATGGTCATGATCTGGCGGGGCCAGACCGTGGCCAGCCTGTCCCGTGCCTTCCTCAACACCAACGGCGCGGCCAAGCACGCCCGGGTGTCCGTGCCCCAGGCGGACGCCGCCCCGGAGAGGGCGACCTTCTCCACCCTGCGGGAGATGGCCGCCAGCCTGAAGTGCGCCTCCCGCCGCGGCCTCACCGAGCGGTTTGACGGCTCCATCGGCGCGGGCAGCGTGCTCATGCCCTTCGGCGGCAAGACCCAGCGCACCCCGGCCCAGGCCATGGCCGCCCTCTTCCCCGTGGAGCCGGAGCAGGAGACCGATCAGGCCAGCGTCATGGCCTGGGGCTGCGATCCCGACGCCCTGTCCGCCGACCCCTACCAGGGGGCAAAGGACGCGGTCTACGCCTCCGTGGCCAAGCTGGTGGCCGCCGGCGCGGACTACCGGAAGGCCTATCTGACCCTCCAGGAGTTCTTTGAGAAGCTGCGGGACGAGCCCGCCCGCTGGGGCAAGCCCTTCGCCGCCCTGCTGGGGGCCCTGGACGCCCAGTTGGAGCTGGGCTGCGCCGCCATCGGCGGCAAGGACTCCATGTCGGGCACCTTCCACGATCTGGACGTGCCCCCCACGCTGATCTCCTTCGCCACCGCCCCCATCCAGGCGGGCGAGGTGCTCTCCCCCGAGTTCAAGGAGGCGGGGCACCCGGTGTACCTGTTCGCGGGCGACGCCCTGGCCGAGCACCCTCTGGCGGCCTGGGACAAGCTCCGCGAACTGCACAAGGCCGGGAAAGTGAAGTCCGCGTGGGCGGTGGAGCACGGCTTTGCCGAGGCGGTCATGAACATGTCCTTCGGCAACAAGATCGGCTTTGCCATGGGTTCCGATGTGGACACGAACTGGTACACCCCCTGGCCCCGCTCCATCGTGGCGGAGCTGACCGAGGAGATCGACTTCCCCCTGGCGATCAGGCTGGGCGCCACCACCGCCGAGCCGGTGATCACCATCGGCGGCGACTCCGCCCCCATTGACGAGCTGCTCGCCCTCAACGAGAGGGTGCTGGAGGACGTGTACCCCACCCGGGCGGGGGAGTCCGCCCCGGCGCGCACCCTCTCCTGGGACAAGCGCTCCCCGGCGGTGTGCAAGTCCAAAACCGCCCGCCCCAGGGTGGCCATCCCCGTGTTCCCCGGCACCAACTGCGAGTACGACTCCGCCCGGGCCTGCCTGCGGGCGGGGCTGGAGCCGGAGATCGTGGTGGTGCGCAACCTGACCGCCTCCGCCCTGGAGGAGTCGGCCCTGGCCCTGGAGAAGGCCATCCGCGCGGCCCAGATCCTGTTCCTGCCCGGCGGCTTCTCGGCCAAGTTCATCTGCTCCTTCCTCCGCAACGGCCGGCTCACCGACGCGGTTCACGACCTGCTCAAGCGCCGGGACGGCCTGATGCTGGGCATCTGCAACGGCTTCCAGGCCCTCATCAAGCTGGGCCTGGTGCCCTACGGCGAGATCCGGGCCATGGACGAGGGCTGCCCTACCCTGACCTTCAACACCATCGGCCGCCACCAGAGCCGGTACGTCACCACCCGGGTGGCCTCTGTCCAGTCCCCCTGGATGCTCCAGTCCCATGTGGGCGACCTCCACGCCATCCCCATCTCCCACGGCGAGGGCCGCTTCACAGCCCCCCAGGCGGAGCTGGAGCGGCTAATCGCGAACGGCCAGATCGCCACCCAGTACGTGGACGCCTCCGGCGCGGCCTCCATGGACATCGACGCCAACCCCAACGGCTCCCTGGAGGCCATCGAGGGCATCTTCTCCCCCGACGGCCGGGTGTTCGGCAAGATGGGCCACTCGGAGCGCCGGGGCCCCTATGTAGGCGTCAACATCCCGGGCGACAAGCACCAGCCCCTCTTCGAGAGCGGCGCGGCCTACTTCCGTTGATGCAAAAATCCCCGGCGCGCTGCGCCGGGGATTTCAGCCTGCCGAAAATGTCTTTTCGTCAGGCTGCCGGACTTTTTGAACCTCTAAAGAGGCTCAAAAAGTCGTTTGCTCCCACGCGAAAGGGAACCCTGACGGTTCCCTTTCACACTTTCCCTCCCTCCGAACTCTTTGACATACAGCTTTACTGCCTGTCTCTAATCCCCGGCGCGGTGCGCCGGGGATTTCAGCCTGCCGAAAATGTCTTTTCGTCAGGCTGCCGGACTTTTTGAACCTCTAAAGAGGCTCAAAAAGTCGTTTGCTCCCACGCGAAAGGGAACCCTGACGGTTCCCTTTCACACTTTCCCTCCCTCCGAACTCTTTGGCATACAGCTTTACCGCCTGTCTCTAATCCCCGGCGCGGTGCGCCGGGGATTTTTCATCTGATTTTAAGAATGCCTTTAGGACGCTTTTATCTGGGTGTGATAAGCTGGTACCATCAAAAGGAGGACTGATTCCATGGTTACGCTGTTCACACTGGGCATCATCTGTCTGGCCGCTGTGATTCTCATTCCCGTCATCCTGTTTCTGGTGGGCCTGCCCTTCCTGCTGCTCATGGGCCTGCTGCCCTGGCTGCTGCGCATCGCGGGCGTGGTGCTGCTCATCAAGGCCCTGCTCGACAAGCCCACCCGCTGGGAAAACTTCATGCCCGCCGTCGTGGCCTTTGCCCTGTCCCTGCTCATCGGCTGGATCTTCTGAGCGCCGGGCGGCCCCCTACCCGTCCAGCGGCTCGGCCCGCAGGGCCGCCCCGGAGCCGGTAACGCCGTAAAAGGCGTACTCGTCCGGCCGCAGGGTGGAGGCGGCCAGGGCGGCGCGCACCGCCGCCCCGTCCTCCGGCCGGAAGCGCACGGCGATGCCGCAGCCCAGGGAGATCTCCCGCAGCACCGGCATGGTGAGCACATCCGCCACCGGTCGCAGCACCTTCTGGGCGTAGATGGCCCCGTAGGTGGAGGTGAAGGTGATCACGCCGTAGTCCATTACAGGGAGACCACCTTGGCCGCCCGCTGCATGCGGGTGACGATGTCGTACATGTTGCTCACCGTGCCCACCTGGAGCTGGTCGGTGAGGCCGTAGAAGCTGAGGCAGGTGCCGCACACCAGGATCTCGACGCCCGCATCGGCCAGGGCCTTCAGGTGGGCGGGAATCTGCTCGTCCAGGGTGGGCAGGCGCACGCCGGCGTTCATGAAGAGCACCGCGCCGGGCTTGTCCTCCCCCTGGGCCAGAGTGTAGAAGAACATGCGCATCAGGTTGGCGCCCAGCTCCCGGTCGCCGTCCCCGATGATATCCCGGCCCACAAACACGGCCCAGTCGCCGCCGGGGGCGGGCAGGGGAGCGCTCACCGCCTCCTCACAGGCGGCGCAGCCGGTACGGGTGAAGGCCACGGAAAACACCCCCTCCCCCTGGGTGACGGCGGCTCCGAACCCCTGGTTGCCCGCCAGGCGCTTGAGGTTTTCCACCGCCGTGGCGTTGTCCACCAGCACGGTGAAGGAATGTTCCCCGGCGGCCATGGCCTGCTTGGCCAGGATGACCGGGGTGGGGCAGGGCTTGCCCTTGGCGTCGATAATCGTAGACACGGGCTCACATCCTCTCTCATTGGTGAGCCCATTATACCGCCGGAGAGGGCAAATTGTAAAGAATTCTTGAAGAATGCGGAAGGCGGACGGCCTTCCGCTTTTTTATCGGCCCCATTTGTGCTATACTGCTGTATATTCCAACGAAAAGGAGGTGGGCGGATGGAGGCGCTGCTGGACTGGATGGCCGCCAATCCCCAGGTCTGGGCCTGGTTCACCACGGCGGTGCGCTTTTTGTTCCCGGTGCTGGCCCTGCTGATTCTCATACGGACGATCCGCTCCCTGCTCACCGTGCCCTGTCTGCCGGAGGTGTGGGCCTACCTGACCCTGCCCAACGGGGCTCAGGAGCCGCTGACCCACTGGGAGAACATTCTCGGCCGGGGCGGCAACTCCGACGTGATTCTCAACTATCCTGTGGTATCCCGGCAGCACGCCGCCCTGATTCGCCAGGCGGACGACACCTGGACGGCCTACGACCTGGGCTCCAAGGGTGGCGTGACGGTAAACGGCAGGCCGGTGGAGGGCTCCGCCCCCGTCCAGTACGGCGACGTGGTGGGCATCGGCGGGGTGGAGACCGTGCTGCTCCCCCTCTCTCCGGAGGAAAAGGCTCAGCGCCGCCAGCGGCGGCGGGCCATGCGGCCCGTGTCCCCCTGGCTGGGGCTGGTGCTCCTCACCGTGTTCCAGGCCCTCACCGCACTCCAGCTCACCATCAGCGAGGGGGAGAACGCCACGGTGATGATCCCGCTCACCTTCCTGCTGCTGACGGGGGTGATGTGGCTGTACTTCCTCACCCTCCGCGCCCTGCGCCGGGTAGGCTTTGAGATGGAGACCATCGCCTTCTTCCTGTCCACCCTCTCCCTGGCGGTGACCTCCTCCTCCAATACCCCCGCCCTGTTCAAGCAGTTCCTCTGCGTGGTGCTGGGACTGGCCCTGTTCCTGGTGCTGGGGGTCTTCCTGCGCAACCTGGATCGGGCCAAGAAAATCCGCTGGCTCATGGCCGCCGGGGCCATCGGCCTGCTGAGCCTCACCGTGGTGCTCTACCTGCTGGGCCTCACCGGCACCAAATATGGAGCGGCCAACTGGCTGACCATTGCCGGCATCTCGGTGCAGCCCTCGGAGCTGGCCAAAATCTGCTACATCTTTGCCGGGGCGGCCACCCTGGACCGGCTCTTCCGCAAGCGGAACCTGGGCCTGTTCATTCTGCTCACCGGCGTGTGCCTGGCCTGTCTGGCCTATATGAGCGACTTCGGCACCGCCGCCATCTTCTTTGTCACCTTCCTGGTTATCGCCTACCTCCGCTCCGGCGACTGGGCCACCCTGGCCCTCATCTGCGGCGGCGGGGTGTTTGCGGTGCTCACCATGCTCTCCCTCAAGCCCTACATCCTTCAACGCTTCGCCACCTGGGGCCACGCGTGGCAGAACGCCTCGGTAGGCAGCGGCTACCAGCAGACCCGCACCATGTCAGCCGCCGCCTCCGGCGGCCTGGTGGGGGTGGGCCCCGGCGAGGGCTGGCTCCACACCGTGGGCGCGGGGGACACCGACCTGGTGTTCGGCATGCTGTGCGAGGAGTGGGGGCTGATCATCGCCCTGCTGGCGGTGCTGTCCATTCTCACTCTGGCGGTGTTCGCCGTCCGGGCCTGCCGGGCCGGGCGGAGCTCCTTTTACGTCATCGCCGCCTGCGCCGCCACCTCCATGATGGTGTTTCAGACCTGCCTCAACGTGTTCGGCGCGGTGGACATTCTCCCCCTCACCGGCGTCACCTTTCCCTTCGTGTCCAACGGCGGCACGGCCATGATCGCCTCCTGGGGGCTGCTGGCCTTCCTCAAGGCCACCGACACCCGTCAGAACGCCAGCTTTGCCATCCGCCTGCCCTCCCGGCGGGAGGACCGCCGGGGGGCGGCGCTGGCCCCCAAATCCACCGACGAATGGGAGGCGGACGATGAAGAAGATTGAAAAGCGGGCCCTGCTCTGCCTCCTGCTGGCCGCCGCCCTGCTGCTGGGCTCCGGCCTGTTTGTGTTCCGCTTCGTGAAAAATGGCGGCCGCTGGGTCTCCTTTGCCGCCAACCGCCACCTCTACAACCGCCAGGGACAGCTCTCGGTGGGCCGGGTGCTGGACCGGGACGGGGACGTGCTCTCCTGGACGGAGGAGGACGGCACCCGGCGCTGGTACGACAACTCCACCGTGCGCAAGGCCACCCTCCACGCCGTGGGGGACGCCCAAGGCAACATCGGCACCGGGGCGCTGGTGGCCTTTGCCGACCAGCTCTCCGGCTACAACCTGCTCACCGGGGCCTACTCCCCCCTGGGGGCGGGCAACGACCTCTACCTCACCCTGGACGCCCGGTACAACTACATCGCCTATGAGGCCCTGGCCGGCCGCAAGGGGGCGGTGGGCGTGTACAACTACGAGACGGGGGAGGTGCTGTGCATGGTGTCCACCCCCGCCTTTGACCCCCTGTATCCCCCCTCGTCAGAGGAGATGGAGGGGAACGACGCCTACGACGGGGTGTACCTCAACCGCTTTCTCTCCGGCACCTTCCCGCCGGGCTCGGTATACAAGACCGTGGTGCTCTCCGCCGCCATTGAGCGCATGCCCGATCTCTTTGACCGCACCTGGACCTGCACCGGCTCCACCCAGGTGGGGGACGGGGCCATCACCTGCCCCCGCGCCCACGGGGAACAGGACATCTCCTCCGCTCTGGCCAACTCGTGCAACGGGGTGTTCGCCCTGCTGGCCGGCGAGCTGGGGGAGGACGTGCTGGAGGAGTACACCGTCCGGGCGGGTCTCACCTCCTCCTATCGGGTCAGCGGCCTGAACACCGCCGCCGGCTCCTTCGATTTTGACGGCCTCACGGCCAACGAGCTGGGCTGGGCCGGCGTGGGGCAGTACAACGACCTGGCCAACCCCTGCGCCCTCATGGTCTATATGGGAGCCATCGCAAACGGCGGAACGGCGGCCGTGCCCCGGCTGGTGCTCAAGACGGAGAACGCCCTGGGCCTGCCGTCCCTGCCCGCCCTGCCCCGGCACACCAAAAAGCTGGTGGAGGGGGATACCGCCGCCGCCCTGGCGGAGCTGATGGCCCACAATGTCACGGCTCAGTACGGCGCCTCCCGCTTCCCCAACATGGACGTGTGCGCCAAGAGCGGCACCGCCGAGGTGGGGGGCGGCAAGGCCCCCCACGCCTGGTTCGCCGGCTTCCTCCGCAACCCCGACGCCCCCTACGCCTTCGTGGTGCTGGTGGAGAACGGCGGCTCCGGTGCGGACGCGGCGGGCTCCGTGGCGGCCAGGGTGCTGGACGCTGTGGTCAACGGATACTAAAAGCAGGCCCCCGGCGCGCGGCAAAGCCGTGCGCCGGGGGTGTTCTTATAGCTGCTCCAGTACGCTGCGCAGGAGCCAGGCGTGGGAGTCCTCCTCCCCCGCCAGCTCCAGAAAGAGCTCGTGGAGGCAGGGATCGGCGGTCTCCGCCGCCGCGGTCTGGTAGGCGGCCGCCCCCCGCTGCTCCTCCATGAAGTGCTCCCGCAGGGCGGCGGAGAAGGGGGCGGGGGATGGATTGGGTACCCGGTCTACCGGCCAGTACCGCACCCCGGAGATGAGAAAATAGGCGGTGGAAAGCCGCTTGGCGTGGCGGCGCTCGTCGGCGGCGATGGTGGCCAGCACCCGCCCGCTGTTTCCCTGGGCCCGGCGGGATAGGGCCTGATAGGCCCTCCAATCCGCCAGTTCCCGGTCAATGAGCCGCTGGAGCTGGGCGCCGTACACCGCCGAGGACGCCCCCAGGCAGGGCACGTCGTGCTCTTCTCCCACCACGGGCCGGGAGGGCGCCTGTTCGCCGGCTGGAGCAGTATGTACCACGGCAGGCAGAGCCGCCGCGGGGGGCTGGATGGCCGGAGGGGCGGCGGCGTCCTCGCCCAGGGTAAAGGGGCAGTCGGGCCGGTCCTCGGGCATCACCCGCCGCCACACCCGCTCAAAGACCTCCTGGTCGCAGGAGCAGGGCAAATGATCTTGTTCCATAGACAAAGCCTCCTGATGATTTGGATTCACCTTATCCTATGCGAATAGTGTGGTTTTTGCGCCCGGCAGGGTTGTATTTTCCCCCCCGCCGTGATAAAATAACATCTCATGAGAAGAAGCATAGTACAAAGGAGAGACCGCGTATGCTGGAGATAAAGCATCTCAGCTACCAGGTGGAGGGGGAGTCCGGCGAGGAGCTGGGTATCCTCAACGACGTCTCCCTCACCGTAGCTGACCATCAGTTTGTGGTCATCACCGGCCCCAACGGGGGCGGCAAGACCACCCTGGCGAAGGCCATCATGGGCCTGGTGCAGCCCACCGGGGGCACCATCGCCTGGAACGGCACCGACATCACCGGCCTGGACATCACCCAGCGGGCCCGCCTGGGGGTGAGCTACGGCTTTCAGCAGCCGCCCCGCTTCAAGGGCCTGCGGGTGCGGGATCTGCTGGCCCTGGCCGCGGGCAGCGAGAAGCTGACCCGGGAGGAGGGCTGCCAGTATCTGACCCGGGTGGGCCTGTGCGCCGCCGACTATATCGACCGGGAGGTGGACGCTTCCCTGTCCGGCGGCGAGGTCAAGCGCATTGAGATCGCCACTATTCTGGCTCGCAAGTCGGGGCTGATGATCTTTGATTAGCCGGAGGCGGGCATCGACCTGTGGTCCTTCGCCAAGCTGACCGAGACCTTCAAGGCCATCCACCAGAAGCGGGAGGCCACGCTGATCGTCATCTCCCACCAGGAGCGCATCATTGACCTGGCCGACGAGATTGTGATGATCCGCGACGGGAAAATCGCCAAGCACGGGCCCAAGGACGAGATTTTCCCCCAGATCCTGGCCAACACCTCGGCCGGGTGCAGCTATATGTCGGAGGGGGCGAGGTAAGCATGGATCAGGCTGAGTGGAAACTGCTGAAAGAGATCGCGGAGCTGGAGAAGACCCCCCAGGGGGCCTACAACATCCGCCGCAACGGCGCGCTGGACTCCCGGAACAGCACCGCCAACATTGAGATCACCACCAAGACCGAGCCGGGCAAGTCGGGCATCGACATCCGCATCAAGCCGGGCACCAGGCACGAGTCGGTCCACATCCCGGTCATCATCAGCCAGACCGGGCTGAGCGAGATGGTATACAACGACTTCTTCATCGGCGAGGACTGCGATGTGGACATCGTGGCCGGCTGTGGCATCCACAACACCGGCTGCGAGACCAGCCAGCACGACGGCGTGCACACCTTCTACGTGGGCAAAAACTCCAAGGTCCGCTATGTGGAGCGCCACTACGGCGAGGGCCCCGGCACCGGCAAGCGCATCATGAACCCCCAGACCGTCGTGTATCTGGAGGAGGGGGCCACCATCAATCTGGAGAGCACCCAGATCCGCGGCGTGGACTCCACCAAGCGGGAGACGAAAATCGTGGTGGGGAAGGACGCCGAGGCCATCATCACCGAGAAGCTGCTCACCCACGGGGAGCAGACCGCCGAGAGCGATATGGAGATCATTCTGGACGGCGAGGGGGCCAACGGCCGGGTGGTGTCCCGCTCGGTGGCCCAGGACCAGTCCCAGCAGGTGTTCTACCCCAAGGTGACGGGCAACGCCAGGTGCTTCGGCCATGTGCAGTGCGACTCCATCATCATGGGCGACGCCAGAATTTCCTCCATCCCCGCCATCGTGGCCAACCATGTGGACGCCCAGCTCATTCACGAGGCGGCCATCGGACGCATCGCGGGCGACCAGATTCTCAAGCTCATGACCCTGGGCCTCACCGAGCAGGAGGCGGAGGAGAAGATTCTCGATGGATTCCTACAGTAAGCTTCTGGAGCTGGTGAATACCAGCGGCTGCTTCGCCCCCGCCAACCACATGTACGTCACCGAGCTGCGGCCGGATCACAGCGCCGTGGGCGTGCTGGAGGTGCAGCCCTCCAGCCTCAACCCCATGGGCATCGTCCACGGCGGGGCGCTGGTCACCCTGGCGGACACCGTGTGCGGCACGGCGGCTCCATGCAGTATCTGGCCCCGGCGTCCGGAGCGCGCATCACCTGCACGGCCACGCCCAGGAAGCTGGGCAAAACCGTCCTGGTGTACGAGGCCGTGCTCACCGACGACACGGGCCGGACGGTGGCCACCGGGGTTTATACCTTTTTTGCCAAGGGGCCGGCAAACTGACCCGCATCCTCAACAGGCGCGCCGCAGGGCGCGCCTGCTTTATTTCAGATGACCTCCCCCGAGGCATCCCGGGTGCCCAGCAGGTCGTCCAGCCGCAGCAGGGCGGCGAGAAAGACAAACAGGGAGGCCCACAGGTTGGTGCACGCCGACCGCCGGGCCGCCGGCGTCCCGCCCCGGGCGGTCTCCCGCTCTGTCTTGAGGGCCAGACAGAGGAAAAAGCCCAGCGCTCCCACCACCAGGGCCGAGGCGCTCAGGCGGATGGGGAACACCCGGGGCAGGGCGGCCGCCCCCTCGGCATCCCCCTGGAGGGTTCTGCACAGCCCCTCCCGCTGTATGCGCACCCCCCAGTAGGAGAGCAGCACCGACAGTACGATCAACAGCAGAAACAGCAGGGATTCATCCACCGTCCTGAGCTGCTCCCGCAGGACTGTCTCTTCCATTTTTCCACCTCCCTGCCCTATTTTATGGGGATGGGGCAGGGTTTGTGTGTTTCCTCCGCCTTGTCTGACCTTTTAAAATAGATTTATTCTGATACTTTTAACAAGGTCAGACGGAGCGTACAATGGGGACAGACAAAAAAAGGAGGGAGCCCCTGTGCGCGAATCGAAAAAACTCCGGCTACTCTGCCTGGCCGCCCTGTTCGCCGGAGCCATTGCGGTCACCACCGCCTATCTGCTCCATATCCCCATCCCCACCGGCGGCTACATCCACCTGGGAGACGCGCTGATCTACCTGGCGGCCTGTCTGCTGCCCGCCCCCTACGCCGTGGGCGCCGCCATGGTGGGGGCCGGGCTGGCGGATCTGCTCACCGCCCCTCTGTGGGTGGTCCCCACGCTGCTCATCAAGGCCCTGGTGGCCCTCCTGTTTACCAGCCGGGCCCCGCGGCTCCTCTGCCCCCGGAACGGGGCGGCCCTTCTGCTGGCCTGCCTGCTCTCCCCGGCGGCGTACGGCCTGGCCGCCTGCCTGCTGCTGGGCGGCGTCAACGCCTTCTGGCCCCAGTTCCTGGGCACGCTGGTACAGGCGGTGGGCAGCGGGGCGGTCTTTGCCGTCTTGGCGCTGGCCCTGGACCGGGCAGGCGGTAAAGCCAGGCTCGCTCCCCATAGCCAGGGCTGACTTTTCCACCCGTTTGGTCCCCCTTGTGGAAAACTTCCCCTTGCCCAATGCCCTTGAGCGGTGCTATCCTATTCTCACACGAGGAGGGATTGTTATGAAGCGCGTGAAAATTACCGTTCTGAAAACCACCCTGGACCGGGATCTGGCGGAGGAATACGGCGCCGAGGGGCTGACGGCCTGTCCCATGCTGCGGGAAGGGCAGGTCTTTTACGCCGACTACGCCAAGCCGGAGGGCTTCTGTGACGAGGCATGGAAGGCGGTCTACCAGTACGCCTTCGCCCTGGCCCACGGCGCGGGGGAGGGGCTGTTCTACTACGGAGACTGGATTCGCAAGCCCGGCGTGGCCATTTGTAGCTGCAACGACGGCCTGCGGCCCGTTATCTTTAAGCTGGAGGCCACGGACGAGGAGGCCGTCCCCAGCTACACCCCCGTGCGGTAACCGGCGCATCAAAAACCGCCCCCCGGCTCAGGCCGGCGGGCGGTTTTTGATTTTATCAGAACTTGGTGCCGCCGAACTCGTGGAAGGTGAGGTTCTTGTTCCGCTCCTCGGTCCAGCCGATGGCCCACTGGGAACCGAACAGCAGGAGCTGGTTGCCCTTGTAGTCCTCCACCAGCTTCACGTCGGTGCCCAGGATGAGATCCTCCTCCTTGACCGGCTCGCCGTCGTCGGTCTCGATCCACCGCAGGTATTCGTAGGGCAGGCCCTCCATGTAGAGCTCCACGTTGTACTCGTTCTTGAGGCGGTACTCCAGCACGTCGAACTGGAGGGTGCCCACCACGCCCACGATGACCTCCTCCATGCCGGTGTAGGGGGTCTTGAAGATCTGAATAGCGCCCTCCTGGGCGATCTGCTCCATTCCCTTCAAAAACTGCTTGCGCTTCATGGTGTCCAGGGAGCGCACCCGCTTGAAGTGCTCAGGGGCGAAGGTGGGGATGGGGTCGAAGCGGAACTTTTTGCCCGGGGCACACAGGGTGTCGCCGATGGAGAAGATGCCCGGGTCAAACACGCCGATGATGTCGCCGGCGTAGGCCTCCTCGATGATCTCCCGCTCGGCCGCCATGAGCTGCTGGGGCCGGGACAGGCGGAGCTTCTTGCCGCCCTGGACGTGGTACACCTCCTTATCCGCGTCAAAGCGGCCGGAGACGATGCGCATAAAGGCGATGCGGTCCCGGTGGGCCTTGTTCATGTTGGCCTGGATCTTGAACACAAAGGCGGAGAAGTCGTCGTCCAGGGAGTCCACCACCAGCTCGCCCGCCCGCCGGGGCAGGGGGGCGGTGGTCATCTGGAGGAAGTGCTCCAGGAAGGGCTCCACGCCGAAGTTGGTGAGGGCGGAGCCGAAGAACACCGGGGAGAGCTTGCCGTGGCGCACCCGGTCCAGATCAAACTCGGCGGCCGCGCCGTCCAGCAGCTCAATCTCGTCGGTGAGCTGCCGGTGGAGCCGCTCGCTGATCAGGCCGTCCAGGTTGGGGTCACCCAGCTCCACCTCGGTGGCGGTGGCCGCCTTGGCCCCGCCGTTGGAGGTGAAGTGGATA
>PVMQ01001084.1_pt1 | contig 17567 bp, 6 predicted proteins | sample 1853411 | NCBI WGS metagenome assembly PVMQ01 (sample SAMN08533513, study PRJNA380276) | Human gut metagenome, whole genome shotgun sequencing project.
GTAATATGAAAAATATCCACGCACCCCCTTGACAAAAGCTTTCAGAAGATACCCTCCTTGCCGCTATGGAAACCGCAGGGAATAAAGACTTTGATTCGGAGACAGAGAAGAAAGGACTGGGGACTCCGGCAACCAGGGCAGGTATCATTGAAAAACTGGTTTCTTCCGGCTATGCAGTCAGAAAAGGAAAGCAGATCTTGCCAAGCACAGAGGGCAGGGAACTGGTGAATGTCATGCCGGCTTATCTGAAATCTGCCGCAATGACTGCCGAATGGGAAAATCAGCTTTTAATGATGGAAAAAGGGCAGATCACCGATACACAGTTTATGGGTGAGATCACTTCTTTAGTCGGTAAGATTCTTTCTGTGTGCAGGGAAATACCGGAAACGGAAAGGAGAAGGTTCCAGAAAGCAAGGGAAGTGATTGGTAAGTGTCCGGTCTGCGGCTCTGATGTCTACGAAGGAAAGCAGAATTTTTACTGCTCCAACAGGCAGTGTGATTTTGCCCTTTGGAAAGAAAACCGTTTCTTAGGAAGCATGGAGAAAACACTGGATAAAAAGATGGCAGTGGAGCTTCTTGATAAAGCCTGCACCCATGTAAAAGGGCTGTATTCCAGAAAAAAAGATATAAAGTTTGACGCAGACCTTTTACTGACACTGGAGGACGGAAAGCCAAGGTTCCATCTGGAATTTCCAAAGAAGAAATAAGGCAAGGAGGTAGGCAGTATGTCGAAATTACAGGACATCCGGGAACTGGCACAGGAACATGCGACATCGGTGAGCAGTTCGCCAAGGGACTGGATGGGTTATATGGATACCGCAGCGAGACTATACCGGTATCCTTTTACAGACCAGTTACTGATCCACGCACAGCATCCACAGGCAACCGCCTGTGCGTCCCTGGAACTGTGGAATGAGAAGATGTTCCGCTGGGTAAACCGGGGAGCTAGGGGAATCGCCCTGCTTGACGAGAATGGTCATAATACCAGACTCCGGTATGTGTTTGATATTTCAGATACGCACATGGTGGCAGGCGGAAGAAGCCCTTACCTGTGGCAGATGCAGGAACATCAGCAGGAAGAGATTCTTACCCATCTGGCAGAAGCGTATGGTCTGGAAGAAAAAGATACAGGGACTTTATCGGATGCGTTGATGGCGGTTGCAAGGGAAATGGTCGCAGACAGTCTGGAAGAATATCTGGACGGCTTGGAATATGCAGCGGAAGGAACGTATCTGGAAGATCTGGATGAAGTTACGGTCCGCAGTGATTTCCGCCAGCTTGCAACGGACAGTGTATATTACATGCTTTGCAGACGGTGTGGTCTGGAACCGATGGAGCTTCTGGAAGAAGAGGATTTTATGCATATTACCGATTATAACCGGCTGTCTGTACTGACCTTTCTTGGAAATGCAGCAAGCCAGATCAGTGAGAGTGTTCTGATCGACATTGGAAGGACAGTACATAAAATTTCTCTGGAAGAAGCCAGAAAAGAGGTTGAAATTTCCAATGAAAGGAATTATAATAACTTTAACACGTTAATGCGTGAAAATAAGGGCGTAGAAAACAACAAAGAAGAAAATATCGAGAATGAAGGAGGAACCGACTATGGAACTGACATATCATCGCAAGGGGGATTACCTGTTTCCGAACCTGACCGTAGAGGAGGAAGAAGTGACAATAGGGAAATACGGGATGCTTCGGAGGACATTCCTGAAGGAACACAAGAACAGCCTGTATCAGAGCCTGTTCCTGACAGGAAAGCTGAACAGCCATCTGGCAGAGATCGAGAAGGCAGCACAGGAGAGGATGGACAGCCAGATGGAGAAACTGCTGAAGAACCATCCGGCACCGGACAAGGAAGCAGACCCGATGGCCTGGACAGCATATATGAACGCACTGATGGCAACAGCGGAAGAGAGCATCTTGACGGAATTGGTATACAGCTAGTTGAAGATACAAGAGAAGATGGACTGAGCAAAGCAGAGGAAGAAATTGCCTCTGCTTTATCTTTGCCCGAATATCCTACAGCAAATGAACAGAAAAGGCAGATTGGTGAAAGAGTAGCTGCTTTTTATGCCGGGGAGATTCCTATTCCGGAAAGTGTTGTGGATGATATTTTACGGACGGGAGGAAACCGGACAGGAAGCCAGCTGCGTATCATCTATAACTTTATGAGTGAACAGTCACCGGGAGAATACACGGAGTTTGTAAAGCGTGAGTATAGAAAAGGCGGCAAAGGTTTTCAGATGGATGGAAGGGAGTATTCCGTCTGGTTTGATGAAACTGGGATGCAGATCGCAGTCGGGCATACGGTGGCAGACCAGATTCTGGATAAAGCCTTTTTATCCTGGAAAGATGTCAGCAGACGTATCCATCAGCTTTTAAATCAGGGAGAATATGCCCCGCAGTCGGTATTGGATGTGGCAAGGGACAACGCATTGAAGGAACACGCACAGGCACTTGCTTATATGAAAGGGGATATGGCAGAAGGTGTGGCAGAGATTGTCTTTGATGAAGCAGATCTGCCGCATCTTCGTAGTATTTATCCGGAAATCACGGATTATCTTACTGAAAAACTGCAAGATCCAGGGTGGCTTTCGGATTTGAATGAAAGACTGGAAGCACTGGCAGAAGCCTATGAGACGGACAACTCTCTTATGCGTTTCCATCATTATAATCCGGTCAATATCTCCAGACAGTTCCAGAAGTTTGCAGATGAAGTGATCCCATACCAGGCAAGAGAGGGATTTGCATGGAAAGAACAGCAGATGTTCATTACACAAGACGAGATCGACGCATTTCTTGTCAGAGGTGGGGCGTATTCCGAAGGCAGACTCAGGACATATTCCTTTTATCTGCTGCATGAGGATGAAAGATCGAGGACAGGTTTTATCAAGGAACAGTATGGGATCGGTGGAAGCAGTCATGCACTGTCTGGTGCCGATGATTCACACGCAAATTATGATGGAAAAGGATTGTTTCTTGCAAGAGGTGCTTATGGAAATCCATATACGTCAGTTTTATTATCTTGGAATAAAGTTGCAAATAGAGTAGCTTATCTGATAAAGAATGACCAGTTCCTGCAGGCAGAAGATTATGCTCGTATGCCGGAATATGAACGGGAACAGATGGCAAACAAGGTACTCCGCTTTTATGACCGTCTTCCGGAAGAGATAGACAGACCATTTACGGATGATTTCTTCTGGGAAAAACCAGGAAAAGAAATGGTGGCAGTTTTAGAGAATCCAGAGCAGGCAGAAGAACTGTTACAGAAGATGGATGCAGCATTGGCAGTTCTGCCATTAGATTTTGAGGCATATGGGACAAACTACCAGCAGAAAACAGAACTTCTTTCAGAACTTCACCAGTATGCAGAAGGAACCTATACGATTTTCCCGACACTGGAAGCAGAACCGTCTTTTGCGGAACCATCCGGGCACCAGATGACCATGTTTGATTTCTTGGATACGAAGGCGGTGACAGAACCGACCGTAGTAGATATGTCAGATGTGGAGGAAATAGAAGAGGAAGAGGTTACTGCCAAAGAATATATTCCGGAAAATCAGGAACAGGAAATAACAGAAACTTCTGAGGGACAGGAACAAAAGGAATCAGAAGAAGAGATAACGGGGTCCTGGGATGAAGGTGTTTTTGAGTATCAGGGGTATCATTTTGAAGCAGTAGGGGTATTGCCGGAAGGAATAGAAGGAAAAGATCTGGTTGCACAGACCCGTTCCAATACAGAACTGCATTTATCGACCTACCATACAGAAGATTTCCCAAAGTATTCTTATGATGATTTTTATGCAGTCAGCAATGCACCAACTGCCGATGTGTTCCGGTGTCTGGAAACCGGACACAATTATATTCCCGGAGAAAATGAACTGTTTGGATATGAGGGAGAATTTCAACCATATTTAAAACCGGAAGTAGAAGAGATTGTAACAGAACCGCATAACTTTCGGATTCAGGATAATGACCTTGGAGCAGGTGGTCCGAAAGCAAAGTATAAAGCAAATATGGAAGCCATCCATTTATTGCAGACTCTGGAGCAGGAAGAACGTCTGGCAACACCCGAAGAACAGGAAATTTTATCCCGTTATGTTGGCTGGGGTGGCATCCCGCAGGCATTTGAAGAGAATAACAGTAATTGGACAAATGAGTATCTGGAGTTAAAGAATACCTTATCACCGGAAGAATACAGTGCAGCAAGAGCATCGACCTTAAATGCTTTTTATACATCACCGACCGTGATCCGAAGCATGTATGAAGCACTGGAAAATATGGGACTGAAACAGGGAAATATTCTGGAACCGTCCTGTGGTGTTGGTAACTTTATGGGACTGATCCCGGAGAGTATGAGCAAAACTAATATGTACGGTGTGGAACTCGACCCGGTTTCGGGCAGGATTGCAAGGCAGCTTTACCAGAAAAATAAGATTGCCATACAGGGATTTGAGGAAACAGATTACCCGGACAGCTTTTTTGACTGCGTGATCGGGAATGTACCATTTGGAGCATATCAGGTCAGTGACCGCAGATATGACCGCCACCATTTTCTGATCCATGATTATTTTATCGCAAAATCCCTTGATTTGGTTCGTCCCGGTGGTGTGGTAGCCGTGGTGACTTCCAGTGGGACGATGGATAAGCAGAATCAGGCAGTCAGACAGTATTTTGCAAACCGGGCAGAGTTATTAGGGGTGATCCGCCTTCCAAATAATGCGTTCCAGAGAAATGCCAATACAGGTGTTGTTTCCGATATTTTATTTTTCCAGAAAAGAGACAGGACTTCCATCGAGGAACCGGACTGGATACATCTGAAGGAAACTGCCGAAGGATATTCGGTCAATGTGTATTTTGCAGATCATCCGGAAATGGTGCTTGGAGAGTTTACAACGGAGAGTACCCAGTATGGAAAGCAGGAAGTAACCGTAAGACCAAAAGAGGGAATAACCTTAGAGGAGCAGTTAAAGGAAGCTGTAAAGCATATACATGGTACCATTACGGAACTGGAACTTTCCGATACCGAACTGGAAGAAGATGTGGTGTCCATTCCAGCAGACCCGGAAGTAAAGAATTTCAGCTTTACGGTGGTCAATGAGGAAGTGTATTACCGGGAAAACTCTGTGATGAACCGGATGGAACTTCCGGCAATGACAGCGGAACGTGTCAAAGGGATGGTGAAGATCCGTGATGTTACGAATGAACTGATCCAGTGCCAGATGGAAGAGGGAAGCGATGAACAGATCACAAAGCTGCAGGGAAAACTCAATGAAGAATACGATACCTTTACAGCAAAATATGGTCTGCTTAGCAGTAATGCCAATAAGCGGGCATTTGGCCAGGACAGCAGCTATTGTCTTTTGACTTCTCTGGAATTTCTGGATGATAAGGGAGAACTGAAACGGAAAGCGGATATTTTTACCAAAAGGACAATCCGCAGGGCAGAAACGGTAACTTCTGTAGATACTGCCAGTGAAGCACTTGCGGTTTCTATCGGTGAGAGGGCAGGCGTTGACCTTTCCTATATGGCACAGCTTTCCGGAAAAACAGAAGAGGAGCTTACCGAAGAACTGGCAGGGGTAATCTTTAAGAACCCAATCAGTGAAAAATGGGAGCCATCGGACGAATATCTTTCTGGAAATGTGAGGGAGAAACTGCAGATTGCCAAACAGTTTGCAGAAAATCACCCGGAATATCAGGTGAACGTGCAGTATTTGGAGCAGGTACAGCCAAAAGATCTGGATGCATCAGAGATTGAGGCAAGACTTGGGGCAACCTGGATCTCCGAGGATTACATTACACGGTTTATGGCAGAGACATTCCATACACCAAGATATTATGTAGGGAGCAAGGTCAAAGTCCAGTATGCCGAAGTGACCGGACAGTGGAATGTTATGGGAAAGAATGTGGACAGCTACGGAAATGCTCTTGTTACTTCCACTTATGGAACACAGAGAGCCAATGCCTACCGCCTTTTGGAAGATGCCTTAAATCTTAGAGATACCAAGATTTATGACACGGTACAGGATGCCGAGGGAGAACACCGGGAATTAAACCGGAAGGAAACGATGCTGGCACAGCAGAAGCAGGAACTGATCAAAGAGGAATTTAAGGAGTGGATATTTAAAGACCTGCACCGACGGGAAGATCTCTGTAAGATCTATAATGAACGATTTAACAGCATCCGTCCACGGGAATATGATGGAAGCCATATTCAGTTTGTTGGCATGAATCCGGAGATTACTCTGATGCCGCATCAGAAAAACGCAGTGGCTCATGTGCTGTATGGAAATAATACGTTACTGGCTCATTGCGTAGGAGCTGGAAAGACGTTCCAGATGATCGCAGCCGGTATGGAATCAAAACGGCTGGGACTCTCACAGAAGAATCTTTATGTTGTGCCAAACCATCTGACCGAGCAGTGGGGCAGTGACTTCTTACGCCTCTATCCGGGAGCAAATATTTTGGTGGCAACGAAGAAAGACTTTGAACCAGCAAACCGAAAACGGTTCTGTTCCCGTATTGCGACAGGGGATTATGATGCGGTGATTATCGGACATACACAGTTTGAGAAAATCCCTCTTTCAAGGGAACGTCAGATTGCCATGTTGGAAGATCAGATTGCAGATATTACGTTTTCCATTGAAGAAGCAGCACATCAGGCAGGGCAGAATTATACCATCAAGCAGTTGGAAAAAACAAAAAAGAGTCTGCAGGCGAGGATGAAGAAACTCAATGACCAGACCAGAAAGGATGATGTAGTAACCTTTGAGCAGTTGGGGGTAGATCGGCTGTTTGTGGATGAAAGCCATAGTTTTAAGAACCTTTTTTTGTATACAAAAATGCGGAACGTGGCGGGTATCTCACAGACGGATGCACAGAAAAGTTCGGATATGTTTATGAAATGTCGGTACATGGATGAACTGACCGGCGGCAGAGGGATCACCTTTGCTACAGGTACTCCCGTATCGAACAGTATGACAGAGCTTTACACTATCATGCGTTATCTCCAGTATGACACACTCATGCGTATGGGTATGGGACACTTTGATTCCTGGGCGGCAACGTTCGGGGAGACAGTAACCGCAATCGAATTATCACCGGAAGGAACGGGCTATCGTGCAAAAACACGGTTTGCCCGTTTTTTTAATCTTCCGGAGCTGATCTCCATTTTTAAGGAAGCTGCAGATATTCAGACTTCTGATATGCTGAATCTTCCAGTGCCGGAAGCAGAGTTTATCAATGAAGTCTTAAAACCAAGCGAGGAACAGCAGGAAATGGTCGGGGCATTTTCGGAACGTGCGGAAAGCGTAAGGGCAGGCTTAGTAAATCCGACCGAGGACAACATGCTGAAAATCACGAATGATGGAAGAAAATGTGCCCTTGACCAGAGACTGTTGAATGAACTTCTCCCGGATGCCGAAAAAAGCAAGGTCAATACCTGTGTGGAAAATGCTTTTCAGGTATGGGATGAGGGAAAGACAGACCGGACAACCCAGCTGATCTTCTGTGACCTGTCCACACCAAAAGGGGATGGCAGTTTCAATGTTTACGATGATGTGAGGGAGAAGCTGGTTGCCAGAGGAATCCCGAAAGAAGAGATTGCTTTTATCCATGAATATAACACGGAGGCAAAGAAAGCGGAACTGTTTACAAAGGTGCGGGCCGGACAGGTGAGAATCCTCATGGGTTCTACACCGAAACTCGGTGCTGGTACCAACGTGCAAGACAGGCTCATTGCTCTGCATCACCTTGACTGTCCGTGGAAGCCGTCTGATCTGGAACAGCAGGAAGGGCGTATTTTAAGACAGGGAAACCAGAATGACAAAGTAAAGATATTCCGGTATGTGACGGAGAACACTTTTGATGCGTATATGTGGCAGATTTTGGAGAATAAGCAGAAGTTCATCAGTCAGATCATGACCAGTAAATCCCCGGTCAGGGCTTGTGAAGATGTGGATGATACGGCACTGTCCTATGCAGAGATCAAGGCACTTGCTACAGGCAATCCGTACATTAAGGAAAAAATGGATCTGGATGTGCAGGTGAGTAAGCTGAAACTCTTAAAGGCAAACCATACCAGTCAGATTTACCGTCTGGAATCCGATATTGCAAAGAATTTCCCGGTACAGATCAGTGCATTGAAAGAGCGGATTGCCGGGATGCAGATAGATTCCCAGGTAGTAAAAAGCGTGGATTTACAGGATAATGACACGTTTGCCATGACAGTAGGAAATGTCCTTTATGAAGATAAGAAAGAAGCAGGCGAGGCATTGATCGCTGCCTGTGCAGGACTAAAAACCGTTAGCACCGGTGGAAAGGTCGGGGAATATCATGGGTTTACGTTATCTGCTTCCTACAATATGTTCTCCAATGCATTTGAACTGACGGTCAAAGGGAAATGCTCTTATAAGCTGGAAATCGGAAAAGACCCGGTAGGAAATATGCAGCGTATCCATAACACCCTTTCTTCCATTGACAGGAAGCTGACGGAAAGTGAGCAGAAATTGGAAACCGTACAACAGCAGCTTGCGACAGCACAGGAAGAGGTAAAGAAACCATTCCCGAAAGAAGCAGAGCTGAATGAAAAGATGGAACGGTTATCTGAGTTAAATGCGTTGCTGAACATGGATGAAAAGGGCAATGAGACGATTATGGCAGATGAGGATATTGGCAGAGAAGGAAGTAGCACAGATAGCAGGGATGCTGTAGAAGAAAAAGAACTTCCGGAAACAGCAGACAGAATCCATAAGCCATCTATTCTGGAACGCTTAAAGCAGGAAAAAGCACAGCAAAACGCACCACAGCAGCCGACTGTGCAGAAATCAGCAAAGAAGAAACACGAACAGGAGTTATAAAAAGTTTCCCGTCAGGATATTTTCTGGCGGGAGAAATCCAAAAGGAGGATTTGTTTTATGGCAAATAATATAGAGAAACAGTTAAAGGAAATATCGGAACGGCTGGAACAGGGCGTAAAGGAGATTTTTACTTCGGAACGGTATACGGAATATCTGAATACCATGTCCAAGTTCCATAATTACAGTTTTAATAACACCCTTCTGATCACCATGCAGAAACCGGAGGCTACTCTGGTGGCAGGGTATCAGGCGTGGCAGAAGAAGTTTAACCGCCATGTAAAACGTGGGGAAAAAGGAATCCAGATCATCGCACCGGCACCCATCCGTGAGAAACAGGAGATTGAAAAGATTGACCCTGTAACAAAAGAGCCGGTGATCGGGGATGACGGTCAGCCGGAAACAGAGATCGTGGAGATGGTCATTCCAAGGTTCCGTGTGACAACGGTATTTGATGTCAGCCAGACAGAGGGAGAGCCGATTGCAGAGCTGGAAGTATCGGAACTTACCGGGAGTGTACAGTTTTATGACACGTTTATGGAAGCATTGCAGAACATTTCTCCTGGGCCAATCCACATGATGGAAATAGAAGGGGAAGCAAAAGGCTATTATCATCAGACAGAAAAGTATATTGCAATTCAGGAAGATATGAGTAATCTTCAGACCATGAAAACCGGAGTACACGAAGTAAGCCATGCATTGCTGCATGACCGGGAGGTAATGGATGCGGAAGGAATTTTAAAAGACCGGACAACAAAAGAAGTAGAAGCGGAAAGTATTGCCTATATTGTCTGCAATCACTTTGGTTTGGATACTTCAGAATACTCTTTTACCTATATTGCCAGCTGGTGTGAGAGCAAGGATATGAAAGCACTCCGGGCATCTATGGATACCATCCGGAAAACGTCTGCAGAAGTCATTGAGAATATCGAGACACAGATGCACGAACTGGAAATGGAAAGACCGGTGCGGGATACCTTCCATAAGGAAGATTTGATCCTGCATCTTTCAGGCAGCATGGGTTCCGAGTTTACTTATGACCTGATCGAAAACATGAGCAGGGAACAGTTAGAGCAGAATGTGGGGGAATACGTCCGCCTTCTGGAAAGTGGTGAGATAGAGGAGAATGAGAAACCACTGGAAAGTTTTCTGGAGGAAAAAGGTGCTGCCGTCACACCACTCTATGACAGCAGTGGACACGGAGAGAATTATCCGATTGATTTTTATGATGTGGAATATGATGCTGACACAGGCGTTACTTATTTTTCTGACCTTTCTCCGAAAGAGCAGGCAGAGATGTTGGTGCATAAAGCAGAGTTTCCAAGAAATATTTTTTCAGAAGAAGAAAAGGCATTTGTAAATGAATATGCAGAAACTTTCCCCGGACGGGTGGAAAGACTGAATGACCTGGTATGGGACATGAGGGAATCTTACGATGAAGCCGGTTCAAAGCTAGTGTATGAAGTAATCCAGGCAGCAAGGGCAAACTTCCCAGTGAAAGAACCGGAGATTGTAGAAGAAACAGCCATGCAGTATGCTCACCGTCTGATTGAAACGGCAGAAGCTGCAAATACAGGAAATTTCACAGATTCCCAGAGAAATCTTATTGTGAATTTTGCATATAAGATGGATGACAAAGACGAAGTGCTTGGACTGGTGAACCGTATGATGACCGCAATCCGCAGACCGGGAAGTGAATATACGAGAAGCCTTATGAATGAAACACAGGCACAGATTGACAATTTCCCGGATGGCATGATCGGTTTTACGGAAATGCACGAGGCAGGAATTCAGTTAGACCATATGCTCCCGCTTACGAAAGACCGGGCATATGAACTGTACCGTGGAGGGGCAGAAATTTATATCTTACACGGAAATCCAGAGAATCCACAACGGGCAGAACAGATGCTTGTGGAGACGGAAAGTGAGATCCTTGGATATGACGGTATCTTTGGAATCACAGAAACAGAATGGGAAGTGCAGAAAGAGAGAGAAATATCTGCTACAAAACAGGAAGCACTGGTACAGCAGAGTGCAGAAAAGATTGATGAGACACTTCTTCTGCATGGAGAAAGCAGAAGGTTTGCCATTTATCAGATGGATACCGGAGATGAGCATACTTATCAGTTTATGGGAATGGAATCCGCAAAGAGTCTGGGCTATACCATTGACGGAAAGGATTACAGGATGGTTTATGCAGCACCGAGGATGCCAACGATCACGTTAGACAATATATTTGAACGCTTTAACATTGACCGACCGGAAGATTTCCGTGGCCATTCCTTATCGGTAAGTGATGTGATCGTGATAAACAGGGGTGCAGAGATCACAGCCTATTATGTAGATTCTTTTGGATTTCAGGAACTTCCGGAGTTTGTCCAGCAGAGAATGAACATGCTGGAACATAATTCCGTCAGGGCATATCCGCCAGTTTATAAAGGAACATTGGAACAGGCAATGGGAGAACGGGATGTGGATGCTTATCTGGATTCCAGAAAGTTAAACCTGGACTGTAAGAAAGCAATCGAAGAAGCCATCCGGGAGAATTTTGACGGGCTGCACTTAAAGCAGGATGCGGCAAAAGAAGTCGTGGAACGCTTCGGGGAAGAACGTATGAATTTTGTTATGGCAAATACCATCCGTGAACTTTCCCATGATGGAAGATTTTCCAGACAGAACAAAGACTGGGCGGAGCATATCGAAGTCCCGGAAAATATCAGCCGGGGCAGAAATCTGAACCTGGATTATGTGATCGAAAGCCACCCGGCAGTTTTAGATGGGTTTATCGACATGGCAAGAGCTGAGATCCGGATGCAGAGGATAGAACAGGCGATAGGAGAAAACGAAGTGACGATCACGGCAGAGACAAGAGGGTATGAAGCAGAAGGACATAACGGGACATGGCATACGGTTGATGAAAAGGAATATGCCGGGGAGAAGTTTTTCTTAATGGAACATGATGAATTTGGCTCCGATGTGGCAGGCATTATCGTAGCGGAAAATGGACAGCTTGTAGCGGAGGACTTGTGGAATGGGTTTGATGCAGGAGCGTTAGAAGCTGTATCAGAATATTTGCAGGAAAATGGAACAACACTCTATGATTTGTCGGAATTCCCGAAAGATTCTGCTGTAACCCTGCGGAGTGGACAGACACTTACAATCGAAGAAATACAGGCAGTACAGAAAGATACCTGGGAAGAAACGATGGAAGGAAAAAATGAATCTGGAACGGATGTCCGGTTTAATTTCCATGCAGTCAGTGAGGTGCAGCTTCCGGAAAGAATAAAATTAAAGATGCCAGAGATCCATTACATTGATAATTTTTATGTGATGGAAGATGTAAATGCAGAAGGTGTAGTAAAAGTAAACCGGTATGAATCACTGGATGAAGCGATGCAGGAGTATTTACGTTTGCCCAATCATCAGGAAAAAGTGCTTGGTATCCAGAATACGGAAACAATGCAGGAAAGCATGGATTTCATCCGATGTGAAAACGGAATAGATCGGCTTACCCATGCGTATGAACAGATCGGAGGGTGGCTGAATCCAGAAATATATGAAGCGGTAAATAAAATGGAAAACATGCTGGACTGGAATGAGGTACAGATTGCATATCAGATTGGAAAACAATACTTTACAATCCAGACCGCAGAAGATGGCTATGACTATACATTTTATAATGAAGATTATCAGGAGGATGATGGAGGAATCTATGACAATCCGACAATCTATGTAGATGAAGCTGCCAGTGATATTTTAGAAGATAAAGGGTACTCACTGGAAGATGCAAAAGTAGTGGATTACGAAGATCTGATGGCAGATGTGGAAGAAGTTCAGGAAGAACAGATGCAGCGGATACAATTAGAAAAGAACTGCCCGGCAAGTATTTTTGAAGGATTTCGCAGGGAAGAAGCAATGCAAACCTATGAAGGAATCGCAATGCAGTTTACCAGGAGTAAAGGGTATCTGACCATACAGGCAACAGAAGAAGGATATTCGTTTATTTTTTATGACTCTGATCTGCATGAAATCCAGGGTGGTGATTATGATAATCCAGACGCATCTATTCAGGAAGCTGCTTATGAAATCCTTAAAAGTGAAAGAATGGATGATATGGAATGTGTCAAAGTGGATTATAAAGAATTTGAAGAAATGACGATCCAGCACTCTAAAGATTTATTGCAGGAGGGGGAACTTCGTGCGACTTCTGAGATTGGAAGAAATGAACTGGCATTAAACAGTCTGAGCAGGGCAGATGTTGAAAGAGGTGTCTTGTATCATGCACAGGCAGTATTAGAAGATATGGGAATGGAACAGGAGGTAGAGCTGCTTGCTGCAAGAGTGTATGGTTCCAGAAGCAGACAAGACCTTTACCGGGAAGATTCTGACCTTGATGTGGTTCTTTCCTATAAAGGTGATATTCGAGAAGATAGCTTTTTCAATGCCTTAAATGAATCTGGTATAGCGATGGCAGGAATTAAGGTGGATATTAACCCGATTGCAGAGGAGCGAATCACTCTGGCAGAGTATATAAAAGAATCCGAAAAATATCTTGACCAGCAGGAGATTAAAAAGCTCGCTGTGGACCTGGATAATTTTAGCTATGACGTTGATACCTATGAGTATAACGATACAGTTGAAAATAGAGAAGAACAGGTGGAAAAACTCACGGAGGATATTTTGAATAAGAAAACAGAAACTATCAAGGACTGGCTGCTTGAGGTATCCGAGGAATCCGATATAGACAGCGATGTTATAACTGCCCGTTCTTTACTTTCCCGTCTGGAAGATACAGAGCGATTTTCTATTTTTGACAAACAGCCGGAGCAGGAACAGCCAGAAGCCACGATCAGTTTTTATGTCGCAGAGTGCATGGAGTTTCCGGTCATGGGAGAGTACCATAACAACCTCACTTTAGAAGAAGCCATTAAAATATATGAGAGTATCCCAGCAGAGAGACTGCATGGGATTAAAGGAATCGGATTTGATCTGCAAGATGGTGATGAAAATTATTCCGGAGAATATGAGTTGATGAGTGCAGACCGGATACGGCGTGATCTGATAGATATGATTCCACACTATAAAGAAAGCCCTCTGGTGCAGAAAGCAATCGCAGACATGGAAAAGTATCTGGATGAAAAGCATGGAAGGGTAAAGGAAACGGAACATACGACAGAAACAGTAATAGGAAGTGGACAGAAACCTTCTGCGGTTGCGGCAGACAGAAGGGCAGAGCAGGAACCGGTATCTGTAAATCGGAGCCAGCCACAAAAGGCAGAACCTGCAAGCAGAGCAAAAGGTGAAGTGAAGAAATCTGTGCTGCAGTCTTTAAAAGATTTTCAGGCAAGGGCAAAAGCACAGGAGCAGAATAAGACAACGGAGAAATCCAAGACACATAAGAAGGGAGAAGTGGAATTATGATGGATTTGGCGATGAACTTTGATGCGGATGAATGTTTAGTAACAGCAATGTTTGATAAAGGAAACAGAAATGACACGATGGAGGCAATCGATCATATCATTCCTTTTCTGAAAGGCGATGCAGATATGATCGGGCTTGTCTGCAATACCATAAGAAAACTGTTCTGTATGAGCGATGAAGGATATGAAGTTTTTCTTATGGATCTGGAAGAATATAAAATGGAACTGGAAGAGGAGGACGAAGAATGAGTACAAGTCAGTGTGCAGTATATCAGGTAAAAGATACCCCAGAGTACCGGGATGTGCGTTTCCGTTCTTACGAGAAACTGAAAAGCGAAGGAAGAACAGTCCAGATAGAAAACTATCAGCAGGTGTACATTGGAAGAATCCAGCCGGGGGAAACTCCGGCTGATATTAAACTCCGTTTACAGAAGCAACGACCGAAGAACTTCAAAGGTCATTCCATCGGTTGCAGCGATGTGATCATCATTACCGATGATGGAAAAACCACAGCTTACTATGTCAACAAAGATGGTTTTATCATCATTCCGGAATTTCTCACAATCAAAAGTTCTTCCGATACCAGACTTTCCATTGATACAACTGGGTATGAAATCGAAGGAAAGAAAGGAACATGGCTTGCACAGGATTACATCCTGATGAACGAGAAGAAATGGTTTCTGATGGAGCATGAGGAGTATGGAACAAGAGCAGCCTATGTGATTCTCAGTGAGGAAGGTGCCGTAGTCATGAATGACTGTTACAATGGCTTTGATGAAGAAGCCAGACGGAACATCCAGAACTTCATGCAGCAACAGGCAGAGCAGGCACAGCAAAAACAACAGGAAATGCAGGCACAATCCCAGATCAGACAGCAACAATCTGGAGAAACACAAAAGAAGAAACCAGAGCTGGCAAACTGGCAGAAGGTCATGGATAATGGAGAATATCTTCGCAGTGCAGAGATGGCAGAAGAAGCCAACTACAATATGATTGATGGACTGATGAACAACATTCCAAGGAAAAAAGATAAAAATGCTCCACGAAGATCGGTACTGAAACGACTCCGTAATCATCAGAAGAAGATAGCCAGTCAGAGAAAAGGACAGCCACAGAAGGAAATCGAAGAAGAAATGGAGAGGAAGAAGAAATAGTTTTTAAGAAGTGGATGTTACTGTAACTTTTAGTTAAAGTAGCATCCACTTTTTAGATAATGTATTTTAAAGATGAATCTTAATATTAAAATACTATTCAATGAATAAATATTTTGGTCGTACAATGCGATAGATGTCTTCAGGAGAAAGGGTTTCTGAAGCAATTTCGGAAGAAGATTTCTTCTTTTTCTTTTTGATATCTGGCGATAATTTTTTATTATAGTCTTGGTAGGTGGCATCTACAGAAATTAATATATCTGTAATGCTATATAAATTGTTTTTTTCCTGATAGTATAATATCGTGGAAAGTACAGAGTTAACATAGCGATACAATCGAAAGCTGATATACTCCAGGGAATCGTCAATATCCTTTGTAGAATGAATTAGTTGATTTCGGAGACGATAAATATAATTTAAATCATGCTTAATACCGTCAAAATATTCTTGAATTGCCTTGCTTGTTTTTTCTGGCTCAGTTAAAAGCATAATTATTTCACGACATTCTCGCTCAAGGACAATATGGAAAGAAAGCTCAGATAAAATAGCACTATATTTATTTACATCACTTAGATAAGCAATTACTTTTGGGGTAGAATAATCTTTTTCAGTGACCTGACAATTCATTATAAAATTTTGTAAAGTAGGATATTTCTCAGCATAATCCTTTTTGTTAGACATACAATAAGTAAGTCGTGCCCAAAATATATTAAGTTTATTTTTTAGATAGAACAATCCAAAAACTTCTGGAACAACAACGCGTGCTTTTTCTATGATTGTAAAGCGTGGAAATGAATATAAAATATATTCAAGGGATGACCAAAAGTTAAGAAAACGGTTTTGAGTAGTCAGCGATTTGGCAGAATTAAGAGTATAAAGTACTCGTTCCAAAGTTCTAATATTGTTGCTGCCAAGATCATTTCGCAACTGTAAAAAACGTTCCATCTGTTTTTTATAGTTTGCGTCAATATGGTTAAGCATTTTTATGGGATCAATGCTGTTTAAGCTGATTTTATGAAAAACCGTGTCTTCTTTCCAATAATACCATAAATCATCGCGAATACAATTGGTTGTGCTTTGCCACATATCAAACAGTTCTGTAACGGATTGGAATTCTTTTTGAGCTAAGTCGATTGCTTTGAATTCATCTAAAGCTAGATACTCTTTACTGGCAATTAAAGTATCGTTATTTATATGAGGTATCCCTAATTCTTGGTTAGTATGGATTTCAAATTGCTGTTTTATAAGATTAAGTGCCAGTTCCTTCTGCGTCTGGCTTGAAATTTTAAAACAGATATGAATAGAAAAAGGTATAGGTTTTCTGTCAAATTCGTTAAGATTCTGTATAGTTTTTTCAGCATCATTATGTTCTAGAAATTCTTGCTGCTGTCTTTTGAAAAAATCTAAAATATGAGACATAGAATGTCCTGCATATAATAAATCACTAATAAGAGCCTCCATTAAATAATCCATGCCTTTGAATGTGGTTTCTGTGAGTAAGCATTGAATATAACAATTTATGAGATTTTCAGCTTCCAATTTCTTTTTTAAAGCTACAATGCTACGGTGAATGTTATGAAGTTCTTTATCGCGAGCTTCATTTGCAAGATTTATGAGCTGATGTAAGTGAGAAAAATCATTTTGGTATAAATCAAGCTTATGAAAAGGATGTATTTGCATCTGGTAATCCAGTCCTTCTAACAATCCTTCGTATGAGCGTTTTAGTTTGGTTGGGTCAAGGGATGCCCTAAGTTCATCATAGGTGCTGATACAGATACCCATATATTGCAATAAACTTTCTGTTCGCTTTTCTTCAAGTGTGTGGAAAGAATTATGTACCAAATCTCGTATTTTGAAAATAAAATATTTTCTGCTATCTGCTTTGTTCTTTTCTAACATAAGTGAGACCTTTTTTTCCTTTCTTTTATTTGAAATTTATCTTGACAAATTAAAATTTATCGACTAAGATTAAGATAGATTGAGATACATGAGCAAGAAACGGGCTACCTGGGTAGTACCATTTTGTTTACTGTATCTTTTTATTTATGTATAAAAGGTGTTGATACCACATAATATATTTATGATGTTGGGGTCAAAAGCTTCTCTATAGTACCTTGAAAAGTTCATATATTTTA
>PVMQ01001103.1_pt1 | contig 17239 bp, 16 predicted proteins | sample 1853411 | NCBI WGS metagenome assembly PVMQ01 (sample SAMN08533513, study PRJNA380276) | Human gut metagenome, whole genome shotgun sequencing project.
GCCATAAATGGAGCTGTCACCATGAGGATGATATTTACCCATGGTATCGCCGACAATACGGGCACTCTTACGATGCGGTTTGTCGGGACCATTGTTCAGTTCGATCATGGAATAGAGTACACGTCTCTGTACCGGCTTCAGACCATCCCTCACATCCGGAAGCGCACGGGATGCGATAACACTCATGGCATAGTCGATATAGAAAGTTTCCATTTTTTCTTTCAGATCGACTTCATGGATTTTATCAATCTCAGCCTCCGAAGGCTTATCAAAAATATCGTCGTTCATGTTTCCTCACAATCTGTCGTAAAATACGACTCTCTATTATTAAATACCGTAACTATTCAGAGCCTGATAACGGCTCTGAATAGTTATTAGATGTCCAGATTCTTAACAAACTGAGCATTTTCTTCGATGAATTCTCTTCTGGGTTCTACCTTGTCACCCATCAGTGTGGTAAAGGTCAGATCCAGTTCGGATTCCGTCTCTTCATCGTAGTTTACTCTGAGCAGAATACGTCTCTCCGGATCCATGGTGGTCTCCCAGAGCTGTTCCGCATCCATCTCACCCAGACCTTTGTAACGCTGGATCTTGTTGTTCTGGTCACGACCTACTTCAGAGAGAATGCTGTCCAGTTCTTCATCACTGTAGGCATACCATACCTTCTTGTTCTTCTCCAGCTTATACAGAGGCGGCTTCGCCAGGAATACATGTCCCTGCTTGATCAGCTCCGGCATAAACCGATAGATGAAAGTCAGCAGAAGAGTACTGATATGCGCACCGTCTACATCGGCATCGGTCATCAGAATGATTTTGTTATAACGAAGTTTCGTAATATCGAAATCTTCATGAATACCGGTACCGAACGCTGTGATCATTGCTTTGATCTCGGCGTTGGCATAGATTTTATCCAGTCTTGCCTTTTCTACATTCAGGATCTTACCACGTAAGGGAAGAATAGCCTGTGTTGCACGGGAACGTGCTGTCTTCGCACTTCCTCCTGCGGAGTCTCCCTCTACGATGTAAATCTCGCAGTTCTTCGGATCCTTATCGGAACAGTCTGCCAGCTTACCGGGCAGAGCCATGGTATCCAGAGCGGTCTTTCTCCTGGTGAGGTCTCTTGCCTTTCTGGCTGCCTCTCTGGCACGCTGTGCCAGAATCGACTTCTCACAGATGGACTTTGCAATCTGCGGATTCTGCTCTAAGAAATAAGTCAGCTGCTCACTGACAATATTGTCAACAGCGCCTCTTGCCTCACTGTTACCCAGTTTCTGCTTGGTCTGTCCTTCGAACTGAGGATCCTCGATCTTGACACTGACAATGGCAGTCAGGCCCTCACGGATATCTTCACCGGACAGATTCGGCTCACTGTCTTTTAACAGCTTTGCGCTTCTTGCGTAATCGTTAAATGTCTTCGTAATGGCATTACGGAAGCCCTGTAAATGAGTACCTCCCTCGGGAGTATTGATGTTATTTACAAAGCTGAATACGCTCTCGTTATAAGAATCATTGTGCTGGAAGGATACTTCCACGTACACATTATTCTTCTCACCCTCAAAATACAGAATGTTTTCGTATAAAGGCTCCTTACTTTTGTTCAGGTAAGCAACAAATTCCTTGATACCACCTTCATAGTAGAACTCAACGACTTTCTGCTTCTTACCATTTTCCAGAGTAATGGTATGTATCTTACCGATCTTGCCGCCGGTATGGGCTTTGGTGGATTCCTCGGACGTAGCAAAAGCATCTGCAAATGCTTCAGAGTCATTTGCTGTATCCGCAGAAGCTGAAGTTTCTTTGGAAGTCATTGCTTCTGTGGATGCTCCTGCTTCCATGGCATCTTCCTGTGCCCTCTGTAACAGTTCACTGATCTGCTTCTTTTCGTGCTCTGTAGACATAGCTTCCACAGCTGCACTGTCAACGACAGAACCACCTTCCAGAAAAGTTTCCTCTTCAGTACGATTATCTCTTAAAATGATGCGCAGCCCCTTGGTCAGGAATGCCATCTCTCTGAGTCTTCTCTTCAATACATCAAAATCATATACCGTTGTCTCAGTAAAAATCGTATCATCTGGCAGGAAAGTAACTTTCGTTCCGGTCTTTTCCATAGGGCAGGTGCCGATTTCTTTCAGAGCATAGCATACATGACCTCTCTCATAACGCTGCTTATATACCTTGCCACCCTGGCAAATTTCTACTTCCAGCCAGTTGGAGAGGGCATTTACAACAGAGGCACCTACACCGTGCAGACCACCGGATACCTTGTATCCCCCACCGCCAAACTTACCGCCGGCATGCAGAATCGTAAATACGACTTCTACTGCAGGGATACCTGCTTTGTGATTGATGCCTACCGGAATTCCTCGTCCGTTATCAATAACGGTGATGGAATTGTCTTCATTGATGGTTACATCAATGGTATCACAGAATCCTGCCAGTGCTTCATCCACCGCATTGTCTACGATCTCATATACCAGATGATGCAGTCCTCTGCTGGATGTGGTACCAATATACATTCCCGGACGCTTTCTTACAGCTTCCAGACCTTCCAATATCTGAATCTGATCCGCGCCATATTCATGTTCTACCGCGGTATTGTTCATATTTTCTTCGCTCATGATTCCTCACATTCTGCCCTACAGGCTGCCAAAATTATACTCATCTGCCGGAGTTTCTTCCGGTTCCGATTTCAGTCCCATATTTTCATTTACACAGGTGACAGTTCCAGCGGATACTTTGAATACCCGGTTGATTTCAAACCGGTTATTTACAAATTCCTCCAGACCGGTACAGGTAATGATGGTCTGAATATCCCCGATACTGTTCAACAGATAGTTTTGCCGGTTACTGTCCAGTTCAGACAATACATCATCAAGTAATAATACCGGCGTATCTTTCGTAATCCTTTTTACCAGCTCGATCTCGGATAATTTCAAGGAAAGAGCAGCAGTACGCTGTTGCCCCTGGGATCCGAACTTACGGATATCCACGTCCCCTACCAGAAAAGAAAAATCATCTCTGTGGGGTCCCACAGATGTCATCTTTGCCCGCATATCCCGGTCCTGACTGTTTCTCAGCTTACTTTCAAATTCATCCAGTTCCACATCCGGCTCATACTGGATACGGATTTCTTCCCGCCCACCGGACAATTTTTTATGAATCTCATAAATGATCTCATTGAGCTGTTCCACGAACAGCTTTCTTCTCTCTATGATCTTACTTCCGTAAGACACCAGCTGCATATCCCAGATAGTCAGAGTTTCCTTCAGATCCGGATTCATATACATATCTTTGAGAAGCTTGTTACGCTGATTGACAATTTTGTTGTAATGATTGAGATTGTAGAGATAGAAATTGTCCAGCTGACACAGTTCCATATCTACAAATCTTCTCCGCTCAGAGGGACCATTTTTAATGATTCCCAAGTCTTCCGGAGAAAAAAACACAACATTACAAAGCCCCAGAAGATCCGCTGCTTTCTTGATCTTCTGACCATCTATGGCAATTCCTTTGGATTTGGACTTTCTCAGATGCATATCCACACGGATTTCTTTACCGTCTTTCTCGAGATAAGTTCTGATATGTGCCTCTTCCTTGTCGAAATTAACGATTTCTCTGTCCTTGCTTCCCTTATGCGATTTTGTGGTGGCAGCTACATAGATTGCTTCCAGAATATTGGTCTTGCCCTGCGCATTGTCTCCGTAGAGGATATTTGTCCCCCGGTCAAACTGCAGGACAAGAGAATCATAATTCCTGTAATCTGCCAATTCGATTGATTTGATGATCATAGTAACCTGCTTATTCTATCACGATGGTCTCGCCATCATATTCCACTTTATCTCCGGATACCAGCTTTTTGCCACGCTGTAATTCCGTCTGTCCGTTCACCTTTACCAGGCCATCCTGTACGGCGAACTTGGCATCCACACCGGATTCTACCACACCGGCTGCCTTTAATGCCTGACCAAGCTTAATATAATCATCCTTTAAACGGATCGTATGCATTGATTTAACCTCTGTTCTTAAGTTTAAGCAACTGTTGTAAAGTTCACGGGAAGGATCAGGTAAATATAGCTTTCCTCTGCATTCTTGATAAAACAGGGTGCCTTGGGATTTACCATATAAAGATCCACTTCCTCATCATCGATGACACGGAGAGCATCAATCAGGAACTTGGGGTTGAATCCAATCATCAGATCCTTACCCTGTTTCTGAATATCTATTTCTTCGTTCATGCTTCCCAGAGCGGAATTGATTTTAAGTTCCATTCCACTGTCTGTGATATTTACGATAATAGGTTTCTTATCGCCCTCCTTTACCAGAAGAGTAGCACGATCGATACAGCTTAAGAACTCTTTCTTGTTGACTCTTACTTTGGTCTCATAATCGCTGGAAAGCATCTGGTCGATCTTAAAATATTCTCCCTCGATCAGACGGGATACTACAACGGTCTTATCAAATTCAAATACAATATGTTTTTCCGTAAAGGAAATCGTTACATCACTGTCTGCATCTCCGGGTAAAATCTTACTTACCTCGTTCAGAGTCTTGCCGGGAACAACTACCTTTTTCGGAGAATAGCTGTTCTTCAGCTGGATCTTACGAATGGAGATACGGTGTCCGTCCAGGGACACGATCTTGAACTCTTCTCCGTTAATATCAAAAAGTTCACCTGTCATCAGCTTATTGTTATCATTGTCAGAGATAGAGAAGATGGTCTGTCTTACAACCTCTTTCAGTGTAAACTGACTCATGACAATACTGTCATCTTTTTCTACTGCCGGTAAATAAGAGAAATCTTCACCAGATTTACCGATGATCGTGAATTTTGCTTTTTCACAGGTAATAACTACCTTGAAGGAAGCATCAGTCTCAATGGTAATGTCACTGTCAGGAAGTTTACGTACGATTTCCAGGAACATTTTTGCATCCAGAGCAATGATACCCTTTTCTACGATCTGTCCTTCTATGGTAGTCTCGATACCAAGTTCCATATCGTTGGCAGTTAACTTGATCTCTCCATTGGTAGCATCTACTAAAATACATTCCAGAATAGACATGGTAGTCTTACTGGGAACAGCTTTTGATACAGTTTGTACGCCATTTAAAAGATTGGCTTTCGAACAGACTAATTTCATGTGTGCATAACTTCCTTTCTGGTTGATTTGCGTACGCGCGGATACGCGTTGTATAAAAATATTAAAAGAATTTCGTAGTCACCTTAATAAGGGGTGTTGATATGTGCATAACCAGTCTTATTATACTATTTTTCAAGGAAAAATGGAATGGAAATCTTGTGGATTTGGCAGAATAACCTAAGAATAACTCTTAGCTTATTCACACCGTCCAGATTCTGTTCCGAAACCTTAAAACAAGTTATCAACAGGTGAGCACCGTTTATTCTAAAGATATACACAACTTGTCCTCAGAATAAGAAAAATTATTAACAGATATCTTCTAAGAAGGATTTATCTTCTTTGTAATAATATCGATTTTATTACGAAGTTCTTCGTTCGTCTGGATCTCCGCAGACACTTTATTTACGCCGTGAATGATCGTTGTATGGTCTTTTTTGCCCAAAAGCTTTCCTATATTAGTGAAGGAGGTATCCGTCAGCTCTCTGCACAGGTACATTACGACCTGACGGGGCTGTACGAACTCGGAATTTCTCTTTTTGGAAGTAATATCTTCCGGCTTTACGCCAAAATGCTCTGCCACTACATTAATAATGAGAGTAGGAGTGATCTCCTTTGGCTTGTTGGGGTAGATGACATCCTTCAGGGCTTCTTCGGCCAGAGAGAGTGTCAGATCTACCTTATTTAATTTTGCAAAAGCAATGATCTTGTTAAATGCGCCTTCCAGTTCACGAATATTGGATTTAATATTTGTGGCAATGTATTTGATGATCTCTTCATCAATCTGACGATCGTAGGTCTCTGCATTTTTCCGTAAAATTGCCATTCGGGTCTCATAATCGGGCGGCTGGATATCAGCAATCAGGCCCCATTCGAAACGGGAACGGAATCTTTCATCCAGAGTTTCCATTTCCTTGGGCGGTTTATCGGAAGAAAGAATGATCTGTTTATGGGCAGCATGCAAGGCATTGAAAGTATGGAAGAATTCCTCCTGGGTACTTTCCTTACCTATAATAAATTGTACGTCATCGACCATGAGAACATCCACGTTACGGTATTTCTCACGCAGCTTGGTCATGGAAGCCGCATTACCACTACGAATGGATTCGATTACTTCGTTTGTGAATTCCTCACTGGTAACGTAGAGAACCTTTTTGTCCGGATCCTGTTCTAAAATAAAATGTCCGATGGAATGCATCAGGTGAGTCTTGCCCAGACCGGGACCTCCATATAAATAGAGAGGATTGTAGACTTCTCCCGGAGATTCCGCTACCGCAAGGGATGCGGAATGAGCAAATTTGTTATTACTTCCCACGACAAAGGTATCAAATTTGTACTTAGGGTTCAGATGGGCATCTTCATAATTAATACCATAGATCTGATTGGGAACAGCCATTTCATTCTCAGCAGGTTCTTCTGCCTTGACATCCTTCTCCAGGATAAAGTTGATATCATAAGGATGATCGAACATTTCGGTAATAGTTACCTGAAAAAAGCTCTTATATTTTGATGAAATGTAATTCAGGGCATGGGCCTGGTCCGAGGGAATGATAATGCTCACTACATCATTCACTACATTATGAAACTCCAAAGGCTCCACCCATGTATGATAAGAAATGTCAGAAAGACTGTATTCTCTTCTGACAGCTTCTTTGACAGTTGTCCAGTTTTCTTTGATTGCGTCCATTGATTTCCTCCCGCTAAGAGTCCCACTGTACGAAACTCCATTTCATTGTATAATAGAATTAAAAATAATTCAAATGTAAGTTATGAACAGGTCATGGATAAAGTTATCCACATATTGTTGATAAAGTTGTTCATAACTGGGAATATTAACAGGGGATGTGGATAGTGATGTGTATATGTGGATAAATCCGACAAATTTCGAGATATCCACAATTACGGTAAACTTGTCCACTTTTACACCGAATTTACACAGAATATCCATGTGAAAAAAATAAATATCCACAAATAATCAACAGGCTGTGGATAACTCGTTTGTGGGTAAATATGGTGTATATCTATGTGGATAACTCGATTTAAAAAATTTTATGAATTTCAGAAAGCCCTATTTCTCTTGATTTTTCAGCATTTTTATTGAATTTTGCTTGACATTGACGGGCTTTTACATTACAATCAATATGCTATTTTCCGAAAGGAAGGCGCATTTTTTATGCGTCCAAATGTTGAAAAATATGTTTACCTTTTTATATAAGAAGGTTTAGAGAAGGAGGTGCCTTTCCATGAAGATGACATTTCAGCCTAAAAAGCGTTCCCATTCCAAGGTTCACGGTTTCAGAGCCAGAATGAGTACTCCCGGTGGAAGAAAAGTTTTAGCAGCAAGACGTGCAAAAGGAAGAAAGAAATTATCCGCATAGGTCACAGCAATGTGACCTTTTTTTCTCTTAACTTTCACGGTTGGAGGAGTGCATGCAGTTTTCGGAATCATTAAAAAATAATCAGCAGTTCCGTTTTGTGTACAAGAATGGCAGATCTTATGCCAACAAGTACTTTATCATGTATGTGAAGGAAAATGGCCTTGATAAGAACAGAATCGGAATCAGTGTAAGTAAAAAAGTCGGTAATAGTGTGGTAAGACACAGGATTACACGACTGGTCAGAGAAAGTTACAGATTACATGAAAGTGTATTCAATAGTGGTTTGGATATGGTAATCATTGCAAGACCGGCCGCAGCTTCTATAGGATATGAAGAAGCGGAAAGTGCGCTGCTGCATCTTGCAAAACTTCATCATCTGATAAAAATCTATTTTTATCAGGATTAAATAAAATTTGTATATGAAAAAATTAGTTATAGCCATGATTAGGTTCTATCAGAAATATATCTCACCGTACAAAGGTACGAAGTGTCCTTATGTTCCCAGTTGTTCTCAATATGGTCTGGAAGCCATTGAAAAATATGGTGTGATCAAGGGAGGACTTCTGGCTGCATGGAGAATTCTTCGATGTAATCCTTTCTCTAAAGGAGGATATGATCCTGTACCTTGAGAATATCCGATAGAAGGTGGCAAATATTAGGAGGATAAATGAACGGTATTCTTTTGACACAGAATTCCACATTCATTATCGGACAGGTAGCCTGGCTGCTTGGTAAGATAATGGAAGGAATCTTCGAAGTTCTGAACATGATCGGTATTCCTAATATCGGTCTCGCAATCATCCTTTTTACAATTGTTGTTAACTTGTTGATGATGCCTCTTACCATCAAGCAGCAGAAATTCTCCAAACTTTCTGCTAAAATGAATCCCGAGATTCAGGCAATTCAGGCAAAATACAAGAATCGTAAGGATCAGGATGCACAGCTGGCACAGAATCAGGAAATTCAGGCAGTTTATGCCAAGTATGGAGTATCTCCTACAGGCAGCTGTCTGTATATGCTGATCCAGATGCCTATTCTGTTTGCTCTGTATCGTGTAATTTATGCAATTCCGGCCTATGTAGGCAGAGTTAAGGAAGCCTTCTTCCCTCTGGTAGATAATATTATTGATACAGCCGGTGCAACAGAGCTGGTTCAGAATCTGAGTAATTCCGCTATGTACAGTAAGCAGTTCACGAATTCAGGCTTTGTAGCCGGCACTCACAGTGAATATGTACAGAATACGATCATTGACTGTCTGAACAAGGCATCTACCGCTGATTTTGCCAGTATCAGTGAGAAGTTCCCTTCTCTGGCAGCAGATGTGACCAATACGGTAAGCAAGCTGGAAGAGTATAATAATTTTTTAGGACTGAATATCGGCAACTCTCCTTCTTATGTGTTGAAGGAAGCATGGGCTAACGGAGCATGGCTGCTGGTAATCGGTGCAATCGCTATTCCGGTTTTGTCTGCATTGACACAGTGGATCAACGTAAAGCTGATGCCTCAGCAGGATACTTCTTCTAATAATGGTAATGATCAGGCTGCAGCAATGGCTTCTTCCATGAAGACCATGAATATGATCATGCCTTTGATGTCTGCATGGTTCTGCTTCACATTACCATCCGGTCTGGGTCTTTACTGGGTAGCAGGTAGTGTTGTCAGAAGTATCCAGCAGATTGTTATTAACAAACACATTGATAAGATGGATTTTGATGATATTATCAGGAAAAATTCAGCAAAGAGTGCAAAAAAGCTGGAGAAGATGAAAGAACAGCAGGATAAGCTGAATGCTTACGCTTCCATGAATACCAAGAACATTCAGAAGAAAGCAAATATTTCTTCCAGGGTCGATAACAGTGAAGTATCTGCTGACAGCTATTCCGAAGTAAAAGAAGCTAAGCCCGGAAGTATGATGGCCAAGGCAAATATGGTCAGAGATTATAACGAGAAGAACAGTCGTAAATAAATTTTCCTTATGATTAATTGAGGAGGTAAATAATATGGACATGATCGAAGTATCTGCAAAGACAGTCAGTGATGCCATTACGGAAGCTTGTCAGAAGCTGGGTGTTACCAGTGACAAGTTGGATTATCAGGTAGTGGAAGAAGGTTCTTCCGGATTCCTCGGAATCGGGGCAAAGCCCGCTGTAATCAAGGCTGCAGTAAAGAAAAGCTCTGTAGAAGAAGTTGCCAGAGTATTTTTAAATGATGTATTTCAGGAAGTTGCCATTGATATTAAGTACAACGAAGAAGAGAAGAGCATGGACATCGAGTTAAGCGGTAACGAGATGGGTGTTCTGATCGGTAAGAGAGGACAGACACTGGATTCCTTACAGTATCTGGTATCTCTGGTAGTCAATAAAGAATCTGAAGAGTACATTCATGTAAAGGTTGATACAGAGAACTATCGTCAGCGCAGAAAAGAAACTCTTGAGAATCTTGCAAAGAACATTGCATATAAGGTTAAGAGAACCAAGAGAAGCATATCTCTGGAGCCTATGAATCCTTATGAGAGAAGAATTATTCATTCCGCACTGCAGAATGATAAATATGTTACTACTCATAGTGAGGGAGAAGAGCCCTTTAGAAGAGTTGTAGTTACTCTGAAGAGATAATTACAGGAAAGCACGAAAAAGACAAAAGCCGGTATTAGAATTTATTCTATGTACCGGCTTTTATTTACAACTCCTGGCTTTTTGGAGTATAATTTATCTATATTTTTAAGGAGATTTACAGAAATGAAAAGTTGGTTACAGAAGAAATGGAATAATGGAAAGATGCTTGCAGAATTAAAGCCTGCTTTTTTTCTGTCTCTGACATTTTGTTTTATGATTTTTATATATGCACCTTTGGAACTCTATATTAATAATGTGGATGAATTTTGGTATGATGTTTATTTACTTTTTCCTTTTATTATAAAGGATTTCTTTTTGTTTCTTTTGTTTAGTATAGTTGGTTTTTTAGTTGTATATCTGTTTGGAAATGTTGCTTATAAAATTGTTTTATATTGCTATTTTACCGGTACTGTAGCCTGTTATATTCAGGGAAACTATATGGTTAAAAATTTACCTCCTTTAGATGGAACAGATGTGAATTGGAGTTTATATCAATCACAGTTTGTAAAATCTACTATTGTGTGGGTGATCATAGCAATTGTTTGTCTGATTTTATTTATAGTCTTAAAATATGACAGGATAAAAAAGGCGGTTTCTTATATAAGTGTTTTCTTATTATTGATTTTAGTAAGTACGATTACAGTTCTTTCTATTAATAATAATATTTTTGAAAAAAAAGAATATGCAAGATTTACAAAAGTAGATCAGTTTGAAATGTCTACAGATACTAATTTTATTATTTTCTTATTAGATGCTGTGGATGAAGAATGCTTCTGGCAAGTGTGGCAGGAACATCCGGAATATGAAGATGCAATGACTGATTTTACTTTTTATAATAACGCAATGTCAGGGTATGCATACACGGAGCATTCTTTACCGTTAATACTTTCTGGAGAATGGTTTGAAAATAAAGAACCTTTTATAGATTATAGAAATCGAATTTTTAAGAGTTCTCCTTTTTTTAATTATTTGCGTGAGCAGGGTTATACTTTAAGTAATTATGATGACGAATATAAATTTGAAAAAGGCGTCATGGATGGTGCTTTTAATAATATCACATATACGAAATCTTCTCTTTGGGATCGTTCTTTGTTTAATACCAGAATTATTAAAATGGTGGGAATGAAATACGCACCTTATGTATTAAAACCGTATTGCTGGTTTAATGTAAGTATGCTCAAAAATCAGGAAATGGGTTCCAAAGATGAAGAGTTATTTTCCTGGAGAAATGATGATTTTTATAAGGATGTACAGGAAGATGATATAACCTATGTAGATGGAAAAAGATTTAAATTAATTCATTTAATGGGGGCACATGTTCCGTTCTATTTTGATAAGGATGTAAACGTAATAGATGATGCAGATTATTATACTTCTATTGAATCTTCTATGACTGTTACTATGGCTTATCTGAATAAACTAAGAGAAGCGGGAGTTTATGATAATTCTGTCATTATCATACTATCGGATCATGGATATAACATAGAAGGTGAAGCAGTAAAAGTAGCTCAAAAAAACGAGAACGAAACCGGCAGACAGCATCCTATTTTATTTGTAAAGGGATTGAATGAAAGTCATGATTTACAAGTATCCGGAGCACCGATCTCTTATGAGGATCTGGTAGAGGCCTATTATAAATTAATGGATGGCGCAGCGTCTGATGATTGCTTTGCATACAAAGAAGGTGATCAGAGAGAGCGCAGATATCTTCTCTATAAATATCTGGGAGAAGATCATATGGTGGAGTATGTACAGACTGGTTATGCGGGAGACGAATCGACGCTGGTTCCTACAGGAAGAGTGTTTGATGCAAAATAGATGTTGGCAGTTCATGGAAAGGCATTAGAAACAGTATGGAAAATTATGAAAAGGAAACAATAGCAGCCATTGCCACGGCTCTATCAGATTCCGGAATCGGAATTGTAAGAATCAGTGGTGAAAATGCCATATATATAGTAGATAGTATTTTCCGTTCCGCATCCGGGAAAAAGATTCTGACAAAGGTACAGAGTCATATGATCCATTATGGATATATTGTTGATAAAGATGAGAATATCATTGATGAGGTTATGACCTCTGTAATGAAAGCACCAAAAAGCTATACGATGGAAGACACGGTGGAAATCAACTGTCATGGTGGTGTGTTGGTGATGCAGAAAGTATTGGAGACAGTGCTGCAGGCCGGTGCCAGACTGGCAGAACCGGGTGAATTCACCAAGAGATCTTTTCTAAACGGCAGAATTGATTTATCCCGGGCGGAAGCGGTTATTGACGTGATCCATTCCCAGAACGAATATGCGCTTTCTTCTTCGGTCAGCCAGTTGAAGGGAAGACTTTCGGACAAGATTCGCAGCCTGCGGGAAGATATTTTATATCAGATTGCTTTTATAGAATCGGCATTGGACGATCCGGAGCATATCAGCCTGGAAGGATATCCGGAACAATTAGCTGAAAAAGTCACAGGTTTCGAAAAAGAAATTCAAAAATTATTGGCAACCGCAGATAACGGCAGACTGATGAAAGAAGGCATATCCACAGTTATTGTTGGAAAACCCAATGCGGGAAAATCTTCTTTGCTCAATATGCTGCTGGGAGAGGACAGAGCCATTGTCACGGAGATTGCCGGAACCACCAGAGATGCCTTGCATGAGACCATCAATCTGCATGGCATCAGTCTGAATATGATCGATACGGCGGGAATCCATGAGACACAGGATGTAGTAGAAAAGATCGGTGTAGAACGTGCCAAAAAATATGCCGTGGAAGCAGACCTGATTCTGTATGTGGTAGATGCTTCAGAAATTCTGGATGAGGATGATCAGAATATCATCCCTTTATTGGAAGGAAAAAAGGCAATTATTCTGTTGAATAAATCGGATCTGGAGAATAAAATCACAGAAGAAAGTCTGAAAGAAACTCTGGAAAAGGTGTTGGAGCATACCGGAGAGATTCAGATTCTTCGTACTTCTACTATTGATCCTTCTTCGGAAAATTCCGGAATGGAAGAATTGGAAGAAACAATCCGCAATATGTTCTTCGAAGGAAAATTAAGGCATAACAATGAGTTGGTTGTAACAAATCTCAGACATAAAGAGGCCCTTCAGGATGCTTTGAACAGTTTGCAGCTGGTAGAACAAAGTATTGAGGATGGAATGCCGGAAGATTTTTATTCCATTGACCTGACCAGTGCCTATGCTTCTCTGGGTAAGATCATAGGAGAAGAAGTGGATGAAGATGTGGTGAATGAGATTTTCTCTAAATTTTGTATGGGTAAGTAACAACCAGAAGGAAAAATACTATGGAACTAAAGAAACAAGTAGATGTGTGTGTAGTAGGTGCCGGTCATGCCGGATGTGAAGCTGCTCTGGCCTGCGCCAGACTGGGTCTGAAGACAGTAATTTTTACAGTAAGTGTAGACAGTATTGCATTGATGCCCTGTAACCCTAATGTAGGAGGATCTTCCAAGGGACATCTGGTCAGAGAATTGGATGCTCTGGGTGGAGAGATGGGTAAAAATATTGATAAGACTTTTATTCAGTCGAAAATGCTGAATGTGTCCAAGGGACCGGCAGTACATTCCCTGCGGGCACAGGCGGACAAGGCGGAATATTCCAGAGCCATGCGTAAAGTGCTGGAAAATCAGGAAAATCTTCTGATCAAGCAGGCGGAGGTCTGTGAACTTCTCTGGGAAGAGACCGAAGATCACAAGAAAAAGATTACCGCTTTAAAGACTTTTACCGGTGCTATCTATGAATGTAAGGCTGTTGTTCTCTGCACTGGAACTTATCTGCGGGCCAGATGCCTGTGCGGAGAATCCATTACTTACACTGGGCCGAACGGACTACAGGCAGCCAATCATCTGACGGATTCTTTGAAAGCTATGGGAATCGAAATGCGTCGTTTTAAGACAGGAACTCCCGCCAGAATGGACAAGCGTTCTCTTGATTTTTCCAAGATGGAAGAGCAGCTCGGTGATGAGAGAATTGTACCCTTTTCTTTCTCTACGGATCCGGAATCGGTACAGAAGGAACAGGCTTCCTGCTGGCTGACTTATACTAATGAGAATACCCATGAGATCATTCGGAATAATCTGGATCGATCTCCTATCTATGCCGGTATTATTGAGGGTACCGGTCCCAGATATTGTCCTTCCATTGAGGACAAGGTCGTTAAATTTGCCGAAAAAGAGAGACATCAGGTATTTATCGAGCCAGAAGGTCTGCACACGAATGAAATGTACGTTGGCGGCATGTCTTCTTCTCTGCCGGAAGATGTACAGTTAGCTATGTATCGTACGGTTCCGGGATTGGAACATTGTGAAATTGTAAGAAATGCCTATGCCATCGAATATGATTGTATCAATGCAAAACAGTTGAATCCTTCTCTGGAGTTTAAGAATATCAATGGTCTGTTCAGTGGCGGACAGTTCAACGGAAGCAGTGGATATGAAGAGGCTGCATCCCAGGGATTGATCGCCGGTATTAATGCAGCTATGTCTGTTTTGCATAGAGATCCTTTGATTTTGGATCGTTCCGAAAGTTATATCGGAGTTTTGATTGATGATCTGGTGACCAAGGATAACAGAGAACCTTATCGTATGATGACTTCCAGAGCAGAGTATCGTCTGTTACTTCGTCAGGATAATGCAGATCTGCGTCTGCGTAAGAAAGGATACGAGATTGGATTGATCTCTCAGCAGGAATATGATGCATTGGTGGAAAAAGAGGAGCTGATCGATCGTGAAATTCAGCGTTTGAAAAATACTTCTGTTGGGGCCAATAAGGAAATTCAGCATTTTCTGGAAGAGAGCGGAAGTTCGATTCTGAAAACGGCGGCAACTCTGGCAGAACTGATCTGCAGACCGGAGCTGGGATATGCAGCATTGGCTCCGATTGATAAGGAGAGACATCCTTTGCCTTCTGCTGTTGTGGAACAGGTGGAAATTGAAATTAAATATGAAGGATATATTATAAGACAGAAGCGTCAGGTAGAACAGTATCGCAAGATGGAGAAAAAAATGATCCCAGAGACATTGGACTATGATGAAGTTCCGTCCCTTCGTCTGGAAGCGAGACAGAAGCTGAAGGAATTCCGTCCTGTTTCGGTAGGACAGGCTTCCCGTATCTCAGGAGTATCTCCTGCAGATATCTCTGTTTTACTGGTATATCTGGAACATTATAAAGCAACCAAGTAGAATACTGCGGAGGAATACATGGCAGATTATAATACAGAACAATTTGAAAAAGACTGTAAAGCGCTGGGTGTGACTTTAAGTGATGAACAGATCCAACAGTTTTTGAAATATTATGAAATGTTGGTGGAATGGAATGAGGTCATGAATCTTACAGCAATTACGGAATACGACGAAGTTATGAAAAAACATTTTGTGGACAGCATATCCCTCTGCAAAGCCTATGATGTTACGCAGAATAAAACAGTCATTGATGTGGGAACCGGTGCTGGATTTCCGGGACTTGCTTTGAAAATTGCATTTCCGAATCTCCGGGTTACCTTATTGGATTCCCTGAATAAGAGAATCAATTTTTTAAATGAGGTGATCTCTGCTTTAGGGCTTACCGGTGTAGAGACAATTCATGGTCGTGCCGAGGATTATGCCAAGCCGGGAAAATGCAGAGAAAAATATGATCTTTGTGTATCCAGGGCAGTAGCAAATCTTTCCACATTGTCAGAATATTGCCTTCCTTTTGTAAAGGTCGGCGGCAAATTTATCTCTTATAAATCTGAAAAAATAACAGAAGAGATGAATGCCGCACAGCATGCTGTGAAGATACTAGGTGGAAAAATGGATGGACAGGTTGAATTTACACTTCCCGATTCGGATATTTATCGGAATCTGTTTATTATTACAAAGGAAAAGTCCACACCTGCCAAATATCCCAGAAAAGCGGGATTGCCATCCAAAGAACCTTTGTCATAAAACGAAGAGAATCCATGTAAAAATTGTGTTAAGATTTATTTTTATTAATAAAAAAAGTTTTACACAATATTATTATTCCTATATGATAAATATAATGGAATATTCAAAAAGGAGAACATATGTTCTATAAGGTGATATATGAACATTGATGAAAATGTACAAAAGAATGAGTGTAGTTGCAATACAGAAAATGGTAAGAAAATGATGGAGATGTTGGAGACGGAGAGAAAAAGAATTGTTTCCGAACTTCATGATACTTCATTGCAGAATATTGCCCATCTTGTTCATATGATTGAACTGGCTTCCTTATATATTGATAAGGATCCTGCCAGAGCAAAGATGGAATTGAATTCTGTGAGTAAAGGATTGCATAATGTCATTGAAGATATCAGAAGTACTATCTTCAATCTGCGTCCTATGACATTTGATGATCTGGGATTAAAGGCTTCTTTTGAGAGGTTACTGGACTTTTTGAATGCTGACAAAGATTACATAATGGATGTAGAAATCGATGATGTTTCATGTGAAACAGATGATTATTTTTGCATTACCTTATACCGTGTGGTTCAGGAATGTCTGTTAAATATAAAAAAACATTCACAGGCTACCAGGGTATTATTTCATTGTAAAAAAACGGAGCAGAAATATGAAATTTTAATACAAGATAATGGTAAGGGATTTACCATGGAAGAAGCGGAAGATAAAGCAAACAGTCATTTTGGATTAGCATTGATCCATGAGGGTGTCAATCTGCTGAACGGTACAATTCATGTCAGTTCTGCGATTGGTCGGGGAACTACGATAGATATTAAAATTCCCTTAGATTTACATTCAGTTGTAAAAAAGAACAGCTAGGACAAAGTATAAGCATACACAAGCAAGTGAGGATATATATGAGTATAAAAGTTATGTTAGCAGATGATCATGTTCTTATGAGAGAAGGAATTCGTCAATTACTGGAATTTGACGGTACTATTTCTGTGATCGCCGAAGCTAATAATGGTGTAGAATGTATGGAGCAGTTACTTTCTGTTCATCCTGATATACTGCTTCTGGATATTAATATGCCTGTTATGAATGGAATAGAAGTTCTGCAGGAGATTAAGAAGAAGAACATCTCTGTTAAAGTATTGGTATTAACGGTACACAATGAAGTTGAATATCTTTTAAAGG
>PVMQ01001108.1_pt1 | contig 17130 bp, 17 predicted proteins | sample 1853411 | NCBI WGS metagenome assembly PVMQ01 (sample SAMN08533513, study PRJNA380276) | Human gut metagenome, whole genome shotgun sequencing project.
CCCAGAACGGCGGCAAGACCATTGAGTTCCGCAAGTACGACAGCCTGCCCAAGGCCGATACCCCACTGACCGAGGGCGTGACTCCCAACGGCCAGACCCTGAATGTGACCACCATCACCAGCGACCTGCACCAGTACGGCGGCTGGACCCCGCTCACCGATGTGCTGCAGATGACGGCCATCGACAACAATGTGGTACAGGCCACCCGCGTTCTGGCAAGCCAGGCGGGCCGCACCATGGACAGCATCACCCGCGATGTGCTGGCCGGCGGCACCAACGTCATCTATGCGCCGAAGCTTTCCGCAGACGGCACCGAGACTGCCGTCACCAGCCGCAAGGCGCTGGACAAGAGCTGCACCCTGACCCCGAAGCTGTTCTTCCAGGCCGCGGCACAGCTGGGCGCGATGAACGCTGACCCCATCGGCGACAGCTACATCGCCATCATCCATCCCTACGCCGCCTACGACCTCAAGACCTGCAAGGAGTTCATCGAGGCCCACAAGTACGCCGACCCCGACACCATGTACCGCGGCGAGATCGGCAAACTGGGCAACATCCGCTTCATCGAGACCAGCGAGGCGAAAATCTGGAAGGACGCTACCTGTCCGGAGGGTCTGGCCGTCTTTGGCACCCTCGTGCTGGGCGCCCACGCCTACGGCGTCACCGAGCTGGAAGGCGGCGGCCTGGAGCACATCGTCAAGCAGCTGGGCTACGGCGACGATCCGCTGAACCAGCGCGCCTCTGTGGGCTGGAAGGGTATGCGCGCCGCCGAGCGTCTGGTGGAGCAGTACATGGTGCGCATCGAGAGCGTGTCCAGCTATTCCACCACTGCGGCGGCAAACTGAGCCAGCCGGAAAGGAGAAGCTATGGCAGAAAAGAAGAATGTCCGCATCCGGCTGTTCAAGGACAACAGCCGGTACAAGGGCGATCTGTTCGTGAGCGTCAACGGCGTGAACTACAAGATCCGCCGGGGCGTGGAGGTGGAAGTGCCGCCTGAGGTGGCCGAGGTGCTGGAACACAGCCAGCAGCAGGACGAGTACACCGCCGCCCGCATCGCTGCGGCAGAGACTGCGGCCCAGTAAAATAAGACAACGCGGCCCGGCAGAAACGGCGGAGAAGGCCGCTTCTGCCGGGCCTTTTTGGAAAAAGCGAAAGGAGGCTTTTTATGACGGTAGGAGAAGCGATGGAGCGAGCCGAAGAGCTGCGCCCGGGCAGCCGTGTCGCGGCCCGCACCCGGCAGCGCTGGCTGTGCGAGGTGGACGGGATGCTGCGGGAGAAATTTTTCCGGCCCAGCAGCGCCGACAGCCGGGAGGGCGTGGGCGCGGACATTGCGTGGGACAACGGTCTGCGGGATGACGACGTGCTGCTGGTGCCGCCGCCCTTCGACAGCCTGTACCCGCACTATCTGTGCGCCATGACGGACGCCGCGCTGGGCGAGAACGACCGGTACGCCGGTGAGCAGGCCCAGTACAACAGCATCTTAGCCGAACTGGCCGCGTGGCTGCGGCGGAAGAATCTGCCCACCCGGGGCTGCAGCTGGCGTTGGTAAGGAGGGAGAAAGATGATACTTTCGAACCGGAACGGCCTGAAAAACACCCGGAATATGCTGCGGGTGTTCGGCGGGCTGAACGAGACGTACAGCTGCACCGAGGCAGAGTACAGCGCGGGCATCAACTTTTCGGCCCGGAATTTCCCGGCCCTGAGCACCCGTCTGCCCCGGCGGAAGCTGCGGGAGGAAGCAGACCTGAACGGGATGTATCACCTGAACGGCCTGTTGACTGTCTGCGGCAGAGACCTCGTCTACACGCCGGACGACACGGATGAGATGGAAGTGACCCTGAAAGACGCCGTGGAGAACGGCAGGAAAACGCTGGTGGGCATCGGAACGAAGATCCTGATCTTCCCGGACAAGCTGGCTTTCGACACTGCCAGCCGGAAGGTGAGCGCTCTGGGCGCGGTGTGGTCGGGCAAAAACACCAGCGTAGAGTTTGCACCCTGCGACGCGGAAGGCAAGGTCTACGAGGTGAGTGGCTGCGGCCCTGCTGAACCCGACAAGCCGACGGACGGCCAGCTTTTTCTGCGGGTGGAAGACCCGGAAAAGCCATGGAGCAGCGAGAGCACGCTGGAAGTATATAGTGAGGCGTCCGGCAACTGGTCGGCGGTGGTGCTGGACTACTGCCGCATCTCGGCAAAGGGGGTGGGAACAGACTTTGCGGCAGAGGACACTGTGACCCTCACCGGCTCTGCAGCAGAACAGGCCGGGCAGTGGAACGAGCTGGACGGCGACCGCATCGTCTACGACGCTGGCGCAGATGCTCTGCGCGTCAAGGCCGACCCGGGCGGCGAGTGGTTCTATGGCCGTCTGACCCGCACCGGCGCAGCGGTAAGATGGGTGAGTCTGGACGGCAGCGTCAGCCGGGAGTTCGTCTCGGCAGAGGTGGTGGAGCTGGAACGCCGGGTGCCGGACATGGACTACCTGACCGAGTGCGACAACCGGGTGTGGGGATGCTCCAACAAGGAGAACGTCATCTACGCCTGCAAGCTGGGTGACCCCACCAACTGGTTCTCCTACCGGGGCATTGCCGCCGACAGTTATGCCGTGACCGTGGGCAGCGACGGAGCATTTACCGGCGCGGCCACCTGTATGGGATACGCGCTTTTCTTCAAGGAAAACACCCTTCACAAGCTTTACGGCTCCAAGCCCTCGGATTTCCAGCTCAGCAGCCTGCGCTGCCGGGGAGTGGCAAAGGGCGCTGCCCGGAGCCTCTGCGTCATCAACGAGACGCTTTATTATCTCTCGCCCGACGGCGTGATGGCCTGGGACGGCAGCATCCCCACCAAAGTCTCGACGGCCCTCGACCCGGCCCGGCTGCGGAACGTGAAGTCGGCGCTGGGCGGCGCGCTGGACGGGCGGTATTATCTGCACCTCGTGCGAGGCAGCGGCGAAGCCCAGGCCGTGCGGCTGCTGGTCTACGACACCGAACGGGGGCTCTGGCAGGAGGAAGATGTCTGCTCCTACGAGATGGCCGGAAGCGGCGGGCAGCTCTATCTCTGGGACGGAAAGGCCATCTGGGCCGCAGATGCAGACCGGGAGGAGAACTGGCAGCAGGCGGGCGGCATCGAGGACGGCGTGAGCTTCGAGCTCGTCAGCGGGAACATCGGGCTGGACAGCCCGGAAGAGCTGTATCTCTCCCGGCTGACGCTCCGGCTCGAGGCCGAGGTGAAGAGCCGCATCGAGGTGGCTGTGAGTTACGACAGCGGAGCGTGGGAGACACTGGCCCAGCTGACCGCCGACGGGCGGCGCTGCTTCGATGTTCCGTTTGTGCCGAGGCGGTGCGGGAGCCTGCGGTTCCGGCTGAAGGGCAGAGGTCAGCTCACCCTGCGCAGCCTGACCCGGACGAGCGCCGCCGCGAAGGGCGGCATTCTGGCACAGGAGGTGAACTGAACATGGCAAGTGTCACGGGACTTTCGAAGATCGGACTGCCCCATCTGAGCGAGAACATGGACGCGGAGGATGCCCGCGCCATCCGTAACTACTTATACCAGATGCAGGAGCAATTACAATATGTGCTCTGCAATCTGGACGTGGAAAATATGTCGGAGCCGCTGCGCGCCCGGCTGAACAGCATCCAGTGAGAAAGGAGAATTTATGAGCACCGAGAAAAAGAAAGAACAGCAGCTGCTGGAAGATGTGGCTGCCCAGCCTGCAGTCCAGTCCTCCTACAGCACGGCGGGACTGAATAGCCGCAAAGAGGTGGAGAATGCACTGGCAAATGCGGAGTACGCCCCCGGTCAGAGCGTCACCAACGCAGCAGCGGACCTGAAAAACTGGCAGCAGAACCGTCCGGGCAAGTATGAGAGCACCTATCAGGGCCGCATCGAAGACCTCATCGGTCAGCTGCTGGAGCGGAACAGCTTCCAGTACAGCTATGCACAGGACCCGCTCTACCGCCAGTATGCCCAGCAGTACACCCAGAATGCCCGCAACGCCAGCGCGGACGCCGCCGCACAGGCTGCGGCCCTCACCGGCGGCTACGGCTCCAGCTATGCGGCCAGTGTGGCCCAGCAGGCGTACCAGCAGCAGATGGGCGCGCTGAACGACGCCCTGCCGTCCCTCTACCGGCTGGCGTTGGACACCTACAACAGTGAGGGCGACGATGTCGTGACCCGAATCGACCAGCTCAACACGCAGGAGCAGAACGCACAGGCACAGTATAACGCGGAGCTGTCGGACTATTACAGTCAGCTCGACCGGAAGGGCAGCGCCTACAATGCTGCCTACGAGCAGGACTATGGTCGCTATCAGGACTATCTGGGCCGGCTGGACGCCCTGTACGGCTACTATTCCACTCAGGAGCAGCAGGCCATCGCCAAGCGCCAGCAGACGTTCAATAATGTGCTGAGCATTCTGGGCGTTATCGGCGACGCGGTGCAGCTGGCCATCACCGGGACCACCGGCATCGGCTCGCTGATGGGTACGCTGGCCAACACCGGGTACAATATGTACGCGAAAGACCGCGCCTACGCGGCCGAGCGTGCTGACGCTGCGTGGGACCAGCAGATGCAGGAGACCCAGCGGCAGGACAGCCTTGCCCAGCAGAAGTACAAGAACGAGCAGGCGGAGCGGCAGTATCAGGACACCCTGCGCCAGCAGGAGTTCAACAACAATGTGACCAGCGAAAAGCTGAATATCGCAAAGGGCGAATGGGCGCTCAAGCAGTCCAAGGCAGCCCAGAGCGCCCAGCAGGCTGCGGCAAACGCCGGGGCAAAGAGTGCGGGCAGTTCGGGAGGCTCGGGCAGCGGGTCAGTGCTGTCGTCCGGAGGCAGCACCATCGTACCTTACAGCGCCGCCCGTCTCTACCGGCAGGGCAGGAGCGATACGGCCATCCGCAGCGAACTGCTGAAGGAGGGCTACTCCAACGATGAGGTCGCCAATATCCTGAAGCAGTTGGGAAGCTGAGAAATACGAAAAGGCCGCAGCGTGGAACACGGAAAGGTGTTCTGGGCTGCGGCCTTGGTTTGTTTATAAAGTAGAAGAGGAGGGAGAGTAGCTCACGAGTTGCGCTTGCTGATTTTTCCGCAGCCCCTTGGCGGGGCCTTGAAAAATCAGAGCGCGGCCCCAGCCTCGCCTCCCTGTTTCCGCCGCAGGCGGCGGTCGGTTCGGCTGCACTGGGCATCCCCACAATAGAAAAAGACCCGCAAGCATATGCTCGCGGGTCTTTTTAGTGGGGTGCCCAGTGGGACTCGAACCCACGGTCTCCAGATCCACAATCTGGCGCGTTAACCGACTACGCTATGGGCACCACATAGATGCGCCCGAAGGGACTCGAACCCCCGGCCCACTGCTTAGAAGGCAGTTGCTCTATCCACCTGAGCTACGGGCGCACGTTGTAATCCCATGGGTTCCATTATGGCGGCAGCTGTGTGTCGGCACACGCTGCGAGAAATATAATACCATACAGGCCCCATTCTGTCAAGCAAAAAATGCAAAAATCTTTTTTCTTTTTTCAAAGCCCGCAAAGCACTGCTTTACAGCAGCCACATGCCCGCAAAGCCCAAAGCAAAGCCAAGCGCGGCTCCGCCCACGACATCGCGGATATGGTGCACGCCGGTCAGCACACGGCCAACACAGATGAGCACCGTGATGCCCACCATCACCCAGCCCGCCTTCGGGTAGAAATACATCCATACCATGGCCAGCACGGAAGCGCTCAGCGCGTGGCGGGATGGGAAGGAGTGGCCCCGGGTCTCCTTGTGCCGCAGCGGTTCAAAGCCGGGCTGTTCATAGGGACGCGGCAGGTTCAGCCTGTCCCGCAGGATGGTGCCGCCCCAGAAGGTAAGCCCCGGCACGAACACCGTCCGCGCAATGACGGCGGTGAGGTCCAGCGCGGCCTGACGCTGACTGCCCAGCAGCCGAAACAGCCGGACGTTCAGCAGGCAGAGCAGCACCGGATAACATACAAAAGGGATGAGCGGCAGCCAGCGGTCCAGTGCCACCACACAGCGCTTGGCTGTGGGGTGGGCATCCATCCAGCTGTGCAGGGCGTGATAATGTTCTGCGGTCAAAAAAATCCCTCCGCATCGGGCACCTGAAAAATTAAAAGCAGGTGTCCAGATAATTTTCCACATCAAAGGGTTCCGGGGTGGAATCCTTGCGCAGGTACAGCGGGTGGTGGGGGTGGCCCTTTTTGCTGCGCCTGCCAAAGGTGACCCACGGGATCTCCCGCTCCCGCGTCAGGGCCACCATCTCCCGCATCAGGCCGGGCAGATAGTCCCGCTTTTCGATCAGCGTGCCCCACGCTGCCCACATGGTGGGTTCGGTCTGGGCCAGAACGGCTTTGAGCCAGCGCAGGTTTTCGTCACACAGGGCGCGGTCCGGCACACGGTCCATATCGTTAGGGTCGGTGGCGCGCTGGGGATACACGTTGAACATGATCCAGCTGTCAAAGCCGTTGGCGGCGGCAAGACGCTCCACACTTTTCAGGGTGGGGTCCAGCGCACCGGGCTGGGCGGTGCTGGGGTTGATGCCAATGCATACCAGCGGGTGGGTGCCAACGCGGCCCAGTACGTAACGGTAAGGCTGATATGTATGCGGCTCGTAATACCAGATGCCGCCGGGATATTCGTCGGCCTTGAGTACGGGGATCTGTTCGGTCTGCATGGAAAGAATGCTCCTATCATTGTTTGCTTTCTATTATCGTACCTGAAACTGCAGGATAAATCAACTCTTTTGTGCGGAAAATCCTCCCATAAAATCAAATTTCATGGTATACTAAAGAAGGACGCTGCGGCAGCTGGCTGCAGCGCATTGCAGATGAGAAAAAGGAGCAACTATGCTGGAAGATTACAAGAACGCACTGAAGAGCGGCCAGCGTGCTTACCGTGCCTGTGTGGCGCGCGGCCAGTCGCCGTATCTTGCGGTGCTGGACGATATTCTGGTCAATGTGAACATCGTGGCGCAGGAGCCGCTGGGCCTTGTGGAGATCCCGGCGGAAAGCATCGTCGGCACAAAGACCAGCGGCCGTCACACCGCCTTTGCACCGAACTTTATGCCCCTGCTGGAGCCGGACACCGAGTTTGCAGGCAAGTGGTCGAACCTCTGCGATGCACATCTGGAAGAGGGCATCCACACCCCCATCATCGCCTACGAGTTCCTGAACAAATTCTATGTGCAGGAAGGCAACAAGCGGGTATCGGTGCTCAAGTATTTTGATGCGGTCAGGATCGCGGGCACGGTCACGCGGCTCGTCCCGGAACGGAACGACAGTCTGGAAAACCGTATCTACTACGAATTTCTGGATTTTTACAAGCTCTCCAAGGTCAACGATGTGCATTTCTCCCGTCTGGGGGGTTACGCAAAATTGCAGACGCTGGTGTGCAAGGCCAGCGGTGAAAGCTGGACGGATGATGACCGGCTGAGCTTTTCCTCCTTCTATACCATGTTCCGCCAGCAGTTTCTGGTTCTGGGCGGCGGCGGACTGAATTTGACTGCCGGCGATGCCATGCTGGTGTATCTGTCGGTCTACCGTTACGCGGATGCCTGCGAGAGTACGCCCAGCCAGATGAAGCAGAATCTGGAAAAGCTGTGGGATGAGGTGAAGGTGCTCACCGAGCCGCAGGCCGTGGCCCTTTCGCTGGAGCCGAAGCAGGGCCCAGGCGAACCGCTGCTGGCAAAGCTGAACATCTTTACAAAGCCCAGCGAGCTGCGGGTGGTGTTCCTGCACGAGCACAACGCCGAAAACAGCGCATGGGTGCGCGCCCACGACAAGGGCATCGAAGCGCTGCAGCAGGCGTTCCCGGACCGGGTATTCATCACCCGCAAAGAGAACATCGAGCCTGAGGTGGACGCGGAGCAGGTGCTGGAGGATGTGGCTCACGACAATGCCGACGTGGTGTTCACCTCAAGTGCCCGGATGCATACCGCCTGCCTGAAGGTGGCGGCCCAGCACCCCAAGACCCGCATCCTGAACTGTTCGCTCAACGCGCCGCACCCGCTGGTGCGCACCTACTATCCCCGCACGTATGAAGTGACCTATCTGCTGGGAATGCTGGCCGGCGTGATGGCAAGGACCGACCGCGTGGGCTATGTGGCGGCAAACCCGGTGTATGGCATCCCGGCGGCAGTAAACGCCTATGCGCAGGGTCTGAAGACCGTGCGCCCGGACGCAAAGGTGGTGCTGCGCTGGGCCTGCCTGCCGGACCCGGCACACCCGCTGGACTTCTCTGACCGGCCGGATGTGGAGATCTTCTATGCCCGGGATAACCGCGAGCCGGAAGGCACCCACCGGGATTACGGCCTTGTGCGCCGCATGCCGGACGGCAGTTTGCAGCCGCTGGGCCTGCCCGTGTGGCGGTGGGATACGTTTTATACCGAGATCATCCGCTCCATTTTTGACGGCGCGTGGGACAGCGATGCAGCGGGAGCTAGAGCCGTGAATTACTGGTGGGGCATGCGCAGCGGCGCAGAGGAAATCGATTACAGCAAAGACCTGCCCGCAGGCACTTTACAGCTGCTGGACCTGATGGAAAAGATGCTGCACGAGGATGACCTGCGCATCTTCCCGGAAGACCTGTACGCGCAGGGGCATGTGCTGCACTCGCCGGAGGCTGTGGTCTACAGCCCCAAGGAATTGATGGAGATGGACTGGCTGGACGAATGCGTGGAAGGTGCGCTGCCGCACTACGATGAACTGGATGTAAAAACGCATACGCTTATGGCGATCAACGGCCTCAATACCCTGAAAGGGTTTGTGAAATAAGCGGCCCTCAGGCCGAGAGAGAACGGAGCAAACCGATGTGAAAATTCTTGCAATTTCGGATGTGCCCTCTAAAGCACTGTGGGACTACGGTACCCGCGAACATCTGGAAGGCATCGACCTGATCCTTTCCTGCGGGGATCTGCCGCAGAAGTATCTGGAATATCTTACGAACTTTACGGCTGCGCCCATCTTGTATGTCCACGGCAACCACGACGGCAGTTACAGGGAAAATGAACCTGGCGGATGCATTTGTGTGGACGACAGCGTGTATGTGTGGAAGGGCCTGCGCATTATGGGACTGGGCGGCAGCATCCGCTACAATAACCGGGAGGACAGCTTCCAGTATACGGAAAGGGAAATGCGCCGCCGTGTGCGCAAACTCTGGCGCAAGGCCCATCATGTGGGCGGCATCGATCTGCTGCTCACCCACCCCGGCGGCTGGCCTGAACGACAGCACGGATCATGCTCACAAGGGCTTTGCGTGCTTCAATGATCTGATGGATGAATACGAGCCGCAGTGGTTCGTGCACGGCCATGTGCACCTGAACTATGATGCAAAGCTGCCGCGCGTGTGCACCCGCGGCAAGACCACCGTGATCAACGCTACCGAGCGCTATGTGTTCGAGATCCCGGACCCGGACCCCGTGATCCAGCATTATCCGTTCTGGAAAAGATGGTTTGATGTAAAATGAAAAGCTGCCTTGCATTTTTGGATGCAGGGCAGCTTTTTTACGGTTTAAAATGGAGCCTTGTGTGGGAACGGACAACCTGCCGCAAAACAGGTGCGGAGTGCTTTGCAGCAGGAGAAAAGAAGACAGGAAAAGTTACAGCTCCAGCTTGCCGGAGACTTTGTTGATCACGTAATAGGCAGCGTCTTCCTCGGGCTTGACGTATACCTTGCAGGACTGCACGCCAACCTTGTGGGTAGCGCGGTAATCGGCCTTGGCACGGTCAATGATATCGGTCACGTTGTACTGTTTGCCGCTGAACTCCACGTACAGCTCCGGTGCAAGCGGGGGACGGCCGCGGCGTGCAGGGGCCTTGGCAGATTTACGGGTCTTAGACTCCTTGGCCTCAGCGGCAGGAGCTTCCACAGCAGGAGCAGCCGCTGCGGTCTTTTTCTTTTCGGGCATAGATAAACCCCTCCTTGATCGTATTTGAATGCTGCACAGGGGGCTGCACAGCATTGGCTCCATGAAATATATTACTTATATAATAAGTTTTTAGAAATGGTTTGTAAAGTCTTTTTTGCAAAAAACTTTCGGAAAAAGGCAGGAAATCGGGTGTGAAACTCACTGGAATGCATTTTGATGCAACAGTATTACGGAACTGCCACAAAAACACGCAAAAAAGGCGGACCTTTCTGGTTTGTGCCGGGAACGCTCCCGCTACAAACCCGGCGGGTAAAAGCGGCGGCTTTCCGGCCCGGATTTACTCCCGGCAAAGCTCCTTGGCGCGTTGCACAACAGGGGCAAGAAGCTCCTCGTCCCAGTCCTCGGCAAGGGTGAACAGCAGCTGATAAACGGCGGCCTGCGCCTGACCCTGCGGGCGCTTTTGGGCCAGCGCAAACGCGGCAGAAAGCATTTGCAGCTTGAGGGTGCGGATACTCTCGGGCGCAGCCCACAGGCGGACAAAATCGTAATCGTTCGTGTTGCCGCAGGGCATGGCACAGGTGGCGCAGCCCGGGGCAACGCGGTGCTTTTCAGTCTGGACGATGGCAAGCATCCGCTGCAGCCTTTCCTCCGGTGCATCCGGCTGCGCGGCAAGGCGCAGACCGGCGTTCAGCACCTCGTCGGTGTCGTCCGTTTTGGGCTCGTTGGTGGTGGCCCTTGCAAGGCCTACAAGGGCACCCAAAAGGGTATCTCTTGCCTGCTGAGCAGGGGTGACAGGCGCTTTTAAAAGTTCAGGCATGGCACAGTTCCTTTCAATGGTTCTTTCTGCGGAAAGTATAGCCGATTCTGCTATGTTTTACAAGATGAACAAAACGGAAATTAAAAATAAAATATAGGCTGCTTGTGAGTTTGATGCCGTTTGTGGTTATGACCCTATTTCGTGAAAAAAGTTCTCAAAAAGCCCGCAGGCTTTTTGAGAACCCAATAAAAATAATAATTCCGCTAAAGATGCTCAGAGCGGAGCTTTTAAAATCGTGCTCTGCTCAGATCAGGCCCGGTACTTCTTTTGCCAGCAGCTCCGCCAGCTGTGCGTGGCCCTTGCGGGTCAGGTGCATGAAATCCACCTTGTTGAACTCGCAGTCCTTTGCGTCCAGGAAGTGCACGCCCTGCCGCTCGCAGATGATGCGGAGCTGCTCTGCCACACCGGCAGACTTCTCCACACAGCCATCGCCCATCACAGCGTCGTGGAAGCCTGCGCCGATGGGAGGAGGTGCCACCACCAGAATGTTGGGCTGCTTGGTGCCCCAGCAGTCTACGCTCTTTGCTTTGAGGATGAGCCGCTCCATGCCTGCAGCAATGCAGGCGGCATTGGCACCAAAGCGCTCCTTCACATCGTTCGTGCCCAGCATGATGATGAGCAGGTCGATGACCTCGTGGCTCTTGAGCAGGGCATAGATAACGCTGAGGGCATCCATAGATTCGTGGATGGGGTCCACAAATACGGTGGTGCGGCCGGAAAGACCCTCTTCGGTCACAAGGTATTCGTCGCCCAGCGCCTTCTGCAGGCGGCAGGTCCAGCGCTCCTCTTCATTGAAGCGGATGCCGTGGTCGGCGCAGTCGTTCGGGTCGGCACAGTAGCCGTGGGTGTTGGAATCGCCCAGACAGAGGATATGTGTTTTCATATATGATTACTCCTTTTCCATGGTCTGCCGGAAGTAGTACACTGCGCCCACCATACCGGCATCGTTGTGCAGCTGAGCGGCGCGCACTTCCAGCCCCTCTGCAAAGGCGGGCATGACCGATGCTTTCACCTTTGCGGCAATGGGTTCGATCAGCAGTTTCTGCTGCGCGCTCACGCCGCCGCCGATCAGAATGAGCTGCGGGTTGAAGATGTGCACCATGCCTGCAAGGCCCTGTGCGATCTCGTCCGTCCAGTGGTCCAGCAGGGCAAGAACTGTCTCGTTGCCTGCTTCGGCTGCGGCAAAGATGGCGCGGCCATCCTTCCAATCGGGGTTCTTTTCCTGTGCGGCGCGCACCAGCGCGGTGGTGGCAGCGTAGCGTTCCCAGCAGCCCTTTGCGCCGCAGGTACAGTCCACACCGTCCAGCGCGTGGGTGCGGTAGTGACCCAGCTCACCGCCAAGGCCCCGTGCACCCTCTAACAAATGGCCTCCGGTCAGGATGCCGCCGCCCACGCCGGTGCCAAGGGTCACACCGATCACGTCCGTATAGCCCTGTGCAGCGCCGACCCACACTTCACCCAGTGTCATGCAGTTGGCGTCGTTGGCCACTGTGACGGGCAGGCCGAAGTCCTTTTCCAGCGCAGCCTTGATAGGGCTGCCGATGTAATTGGGAAAGTTGCCGCAGGTACCGGCCACGATGCCCTTGCGGCTGTCGATCTGACCGGTGGCCGAAACGCCGATGCCCGCAAGGCTTTCCACCGGGATGGAATTTGTGGTCAAAAACTCCTTTGCGGCCCTGCGCACGGTGGTGAGAACAGGCGTCTGGTAGCCGTCAAAGCTGACGCTCTCTTCGCCCTTGAGCAGCACCCTGCCGGTCTCGTCCACGATGCCCAGCTTGACGGCAGTGCCGCCGATATCAATGCCAAAATACTGTTTCATCCGGCACACTCCATTTTACTTTTTTGCGGCGTTGATGGCACCGGTAAAGCGGGCCGTGATCTCTGCCGGGCGGGTGATGGCACCGCCCACCACCAGTGCGAATGCACCGGCTTCCAGCGCCTTGACCGCCTGCTCCGGGTAGTGGATGTGGCCCTCGGCAATGACCTTTGCCGGGCACTCTGCGGCCAGCTTATGGACAAAATCAAAGTCGATATCGTCAATGCCTTTTGTCTCCGGGGTGTAGCCGCGCATGGTGGTGCCCACAAAGTCGGCACCGGCTTCGGCGCAGGCCATGGCGTTCTCAAAGTTGTCGCAGTCGGCCATCACCAGCTGGTCGGGGTACTTTGCCTTGATGGCGCGGATGAACTGGGCAGAGGTGGAGCCGTCCGGGCGCAGGGCACCGGTGCCCTGCACGGCAAGGATGTCCACGCCGCACTCCACCAGCTCGTCCACTTCCTTCATGGTAACGGTGATGTACATGGGCGTGCCGGGGTAGTCCTTTTTGATGATGCCGATGACCGGCAGATCCACCACCTGCTTGATCTGGGTAATGTCGCGCACGGTGTTGGCACGGATGCCCACAGCACCGCTCATGGCGGCGGCTTTTGCCATCAGCGGCATCACGCCGCCCTCTTTCGTGTACAGGGGCTCGGTCTCCAGTGCCTGACAGGAGACGATCAGACCACCCTTGATCTGAGCAAACAGCTTTTCCTTATCCATCGTTCAATCCTCCATCCGAATCTTTACAACAGCCTTGCGCACGCCCACACAGCCGTGCTGTACAAGGCCGGGTTTGTGCAGCTCCGTGGGGAAGAACAGCACAAAGCGTCCTTCGCCCAGTGTGCCGGTCACGACACTGGCGCTGTCCTGAAAACCGCAGTCGCCAGTAAAATCGCCGATCTCCCTGCCGGGATTTGTGGTAAAGCCCCAGCCCTCGCTGCCGGTGATGTCGAGCTGCAGGTCGGCGTACTTTTTGTGATATTCCGGGTGGTAGCCATCGTCCGAATGGAGCGTGGCATCCATCGTGTTGATGAATACTTCCTCGCCATCCACCTCGGTGCGGCCCAGAGGCAGGCTGGCAGGGTCGTGGGTCAGCAGGTAATCAATGGCCGTGTCGAGATTTTTGCAAAGGCCCTTGTAGCGCGTCAGGTGCTGCAGGGTATCACAGATCATAAAACGTCCCTCCAAAAACAAGCGCCCGCTCTCCCCTCTGAAAAGAGACGGAGAGGGGCGCTGCTTCAATTTTACAGCTTTGCGATGGCAGCTTCGATCATGGCCTGTGCTTCGGCCACGATGGCTTCATCTTCCGGGATCAGGCCGGGCATCGGCTCACGCACGCCGCCCAGCTCCAGACCGTACATCCGGCGCAGGATCTCCTTCTGCACGGCGTACAGGTTGCCGTGGGCTTCGCACATCTTGTAGATGATGCGGTCGGCCTCGTACTGGATCTCCTGAGCCTGCTTGATCTCGCCCTTGTTGATGTGGTCGTTCATGGCCAGATACAGCTCCGGCATGACGGCGTAGGTGCCGCCGATGCCGCCGTCTGCGCCGATGACGCGGCCGGAAACGAACTGCTCATCGGGGCCGTTGAACACCACAAAATTCCCCTCGCCGCGGGCGGCAATGCCGGCATCCTTGAACATCTGGATGTCCTGCGTGGGCATGGAGCTGTTCTTCACAGCCACTACATTGGGGTTCTTGAGCATTTCCTTCAGCAGGCTCATGGTCAGGCCGGTGCCTGCCAGCTGCGGGATGTTGTAGATGACGAACTCGGTGTTGGGAGCAGCAGCGGACATATCGTTCCAGTATTTTGCAATGGCGTACTCCGGCAGGTGGAAGTAGATGGGAGGAATGGATGCAATGGCGTCCACACCCACGCTCTCGGCATGACGGGCCAGCTCCACGCTGTCGGCGGTATTGTTGCAGCCGACATGCGCAATGACGGTCAGCTTGCCCTTGGCTTCGCTCATCACGGCTTCCAGAACGGCCTTGCGCTCATTCACGTGCTGATAGATGCACTCGCCGGAGGAGCCGCCCACATACACGCCCTTGACGCCTTTGGCGATCAGATGGCGGGTAAGGGCCTTGACGCCCTCGGTAGAAATATTGCCCTCTGCGTCGTAGCAGGCGTAAAAGGCGGGGATGACACCCTGATATTTTTTGATATCTTTCATGTTCCAAACCCTTCTTTAAAAATAGTAATAAATACAGATGAAATGGTTTTGCATCAAGCTCGTACGCTTTCTGTTCCGGGCAGCGGCATCAGCGCCCTCTTGCGGTGCCCTGCATCCGCTTCGGCCCTTGGGCGGGCCTTGCGTCTTGCAGACCGCTGCGCCAAAAATCCCTCCCTGCATGCCCCTTTTTGTCGCTGCGCGACATCTTCCCCCGGCCGGGGGAAGTCTTTGCCCGCAGGCGGCGGTCGGGATTTTAGCCCTTAACAGCACCCATTGCGATGCCCTTGGTAAAGTACTTCTGGAAAATGAGGAAGATGATGATGATAGGCACAGCAGCCAGTGCGGCACCTGCCATGATCAGGCCAAAGTCGGTGCTGTTCTCAGCCTGCAGCTTTGCAATGCCCAGAGAAATGGTCAGGTTGCTGGTGCTGGACAGCATGATCAACTGCATGAAGTAGTCGTTCCAGCTGTTGATGAAGGTGAAGATGGCCAGTGCGCCGATGCCCGGCTTGACCATGGGCAGCACGATGTCGATAAAGGTCTTGGCCTCGCTTGCACCGTCGATGCGGGCCGCTTCCAGCATCTCAGTGGGGATGCCCTCACTGAACTGCTTCATCAGGAACACACCAAAGGGCCAGCCCACGATGGGGAAGATGACGGCCCAGATGGTGTTGTACAGGTTCAGGCTGCTCATTTCGCGCAGCAGGGGGATCAGGATGACCTGCTTGGGCAGAGCCATTGCGCACACGATGAGGGTGAACAGCAGCTTGCGGCCTACAAAGCGCTTTTTTGCCAGTGCATAGCCGGCCATGGCGGCGGTGATGCAGGTGAGGATCATGGACATGACGGCCATGAACACGGTGTTGATCATCCAGCGGATGGCAGCGGGAGCGGTGGGGCCTACCGAGAAGTAGATGGGCTCGCCGTTAGCGCTGAACTTGGAGCCAAAGGGCACAGCCAGCTGCCACAGCGGGGCGCTCTTGCCGGAAAACAGCTTCTGGTAGTTGGTCAGCACCCACTGGCTGGGCCACCATTCCGGGGTGGTGGCGTTGATGGCGGCACCGGTCTTGAAGGAACCGGTGATGATCCAGTACAGCGGGAAGGCGAACAGCACCGCAACGATGCTGATGAGGATCAGCGTCAGGATCATGTAGGCGCTCATTCTCTTGAGCTTGCTGGGGTGACGCTTCAACGGTTTTTGCTTTTTTGCAGCGGCATTTGCACTCATTGTCCGGCACCTCCTTTAATTATCCTGGTTGCCCAGCTTGAACTGAACAGCCGACAGAATGGCGATGATGACTGCCAGCACCACACCCATTGCGTTGCCGTAGCCGTAGCGGTACAGCTTGAAGGCGGTGTAGTAGATGTAGTACATGATGGTATCGGTGCTGTGGTTGGGGCCGCCGGAAGTCAGCAGCTGGATCAGCGCAAAGCACTGGAAGGAGTTGATGGTGGTAATGACCAGAATGTACAGAGTGGTGGGCATGATGGCGGGCCACTTGATCTTCCAGAAGCACTGGAAATCGGTGGCACCATCCACTTCTGCGGCTTCCACGATGGACTGGTCCACATTGCCCAGAGCGGAAACGTACAGCACGATGGGCTGGCCCACAGAGGTGGTGAGCAGGATCAGGATGATGCAGCCCAGAGCAAAGCGCTCATCGCCCAGCCAGTTGATGTTCTTGTCAATGAGGCCCAGAGTCTTGCCCAGATAGTTGAAGATGCCGTAGTAGTTGTTGTACATCCACTTCCACACCACGGTAACAGCCACAGAGCCGGTGACCACGGGCAGGTAGAACACGCAACGGAAAAGGCTGGTAGCCCACTCGGGCAGGTCTACGATGGCAGAGGAGACCCACAGCGAGAAGGCGCAGGTCACGGGCACGGACACCACCACAATGATGAAGGTGTTCTTTAAGGCACCCAGAAAGATGGGGTCTGTGAACAGTTCTTTGTAGTTTGCAAGGCCCACAAAGATGTCGGCACGGTTCATGGTGGAATCGAAGAAGCTGGTCACCACGCACAGCACCATGGGGTAAATGACGAAGCCCAGAAAGAAGATCAGGCTGGGCAGCAGGAAGCAATAGGAAGCGAAGGTCTCGCGCCGTACCAGCGCACTGCTGCGCTTAGGCTCTTTGATCGCCGTTTTTGCAGCCAAGAGAATCACCGTTCCTTTCGGTTATGATTTTTTTTTACAAATAAAGCCCCTCCCTCGTCGGGATCTTCGAGGAAGGGGCGAAGCGTCAATAATTATCTGCCCCCGGCAGAGTGGATGGGCTTATGCCTGTGCGGCAGCGTTTGCGTTGTCCACAAAGGTCTTGACGGCAGTCTCGACATCCTCACCGGAGCCGACGCGCTGCAGCATGTTCCACCACTCGGTACGTGCGGTTGCCCAGCCCGGAGTGATCTGGTAGTAGTCGCCCAGATAAGCCATGAACTTGCTGTACTCGCTCATGATCTCGTTGTC
>PVMQ01001125.1_pt1 | contig 16935 bp, 14 predicted proteins | sample 1853411 | NCBI WGS metagenome assembly PVMQ01 (sample SAMN08533513, study PRJNA380276) | Human gut metagenome, whole genome shotgun sequencing project.
CAACACTTGGGAGAACCTGAGCAAGGGCACGTTCACCCAAGGCTCCGTGACCAATCTCACGTCGGCCTGGCGCACCATAACGCCCTGTTTCACCCACTGAATACTGAGGGAAATTATAGTGGTGAAGGAAACGTTTCTTATACTCTGGATCCAAACCATCAACAAGTTGTGTATCACTCATAGGTGCCAAAGTCAAAACTGACAAGGCTTGAGTTTGACCACGTGTAAAGAGACCTGAACCATGAACCTTAGGAAGAAAGTCAATCTCTGCGTCCAAAGGACGGATTTCATCCACACGACGACCATCTGGACGAACCTTATCCTCGGTAATGAGACGGCGTACTTCAGCATGTTCCATCTGCTCAAGGATTTCTGCCACATCACGCAGAATGGTTTCCTTATCTTCATCTTCTGCAAAGCGTTCTTGATAAGAAGCGAGGACTTCTTCTTTTACAGCCTGAGTTGCTGCTTCACGCGCCAGTTTTTCTTCCACCTGAACAGCCTTAGCTAACTGATCATAATAAGCCGTTTCGATCTCGACTTTCAAATCAGCATCAACTTGTAGAAGTTCAACCTCAGCCTTTTCCTTACCAACAGCTGCAACGATATAATTTTGGAAATCAACCAACTCTTGAATAGCCTCATGTCCCTTCAAGAGTGCTTGCAACATAATATCCTCAGACAATTCCTGAGCACCTGACTCTACCATATTGATAGCTTCCTTGGTACCTGCCACTGTCAAGTCTAAAAGTGAAACTTCCTTATCCGCTGCACTTGGGTTGATGATGAAATCTTCTGCAGCATAGGCTACTTGAACCCCAGCAATTGGACCATTGAAAGGAATATCAGAAATAGAAAGAGCTAAAGAGCTGCCAAACATAGCTGCCATTGGAGCACTAGCATTCTCATCATAAGAGAGGACGGTGTTAATGACTTGAACTTCATTTCGGAAGCCTTCCGCAAACATAGGACGAATAGGACGGTCAATAAGGCGAGCAGTCAAAGTGGCATCTGTTGAAGGACGACCCTCACGCTTATTAAAGCCACCCGGGAACTTACCAGCTGCATACATTTTTTCCTCATAATTAACCTGTAAAGGAAAGAAATCTGCAGTTGCCATCTTTTTAGACATAACAGCTGTTGATAATACAGTTGTATCTCCATAACGCACGACGACAGCACCATTAGCCTGCTTGGCTACCTGCCCAACTTCAACGACAAGCGGGCGTCCTGCAAAGGTCATCTCAAAAGTTTGTTTAGCCATGTTTGATCCCTCTTTTTATCCATGACCAGCCCTTAAAAAAACGAACCGGTCAACTTTATGTCATTCATTTGATATAACTTTCATTTTACCATAATATAGTCAAAAATGGCAGAGCTCCGGCATAAGTTAGCGCCCAAGTCTCCCTTTCTCTCAGATATTTAAGTCGTTTTGTGATATAATAAACACTTATGAGAGACAAAGGAATGACTATGAAAAAATTACAACACATCATTATGATTGCCTTAATCTTACTAGGCCTAGTAACACCTGCTCTAGCACAAGAACAGACAGATAACTTCAATGTTTCTGCTAAACATGCGATTGCTATCGAAGCAACTACTGGGAAAGTCCTCTATGAAAAGGACGCCACTACTCCTGATGGTGTGGCTTCAATGACTAAAATCCTAACAGCCTACATGGTCTATAAAGCAGTTGACCAAGGAAAAATTACCTGGGACACTGAAGTAGATATTTCAGACTATCCTTTCAACTTAACCGTTGATTCAGAAGTTTCAAATGTCCCACTAGATTCCCGAAAATACACTGTTAAACAGCTCCTGGATGCCACCCTCATTTCCAGCGCTAACAGTGCTGCTATTGCTCTAGCTGAAAAAATCTCAGGATCAGAGAGTGCCTTTGTTGACACTATGACAGCCCAACTTAAAGAATGGGGCATTACAGATGCTAAATTATTTAACGCTTCTGGCCTCAACAATAAATACCTTGGGGATAACCGCTATCCTGGCTCTAAAGCAGATGACGAAAATACTATGAGCGCTCTAGATGTTGCCATTATTGCAGACCACCTCATCAAAGACTATCCTCAGGTACTTGAAATCACCAAGCAAACCGAAACTGATTTCGAAGGTGACAACAAATTAACGACGCACAACTACATGTTGGAGGGGCAAGACAACTACCGTGAAGGCGTTGATGGACTCAAGACTGGAACAACTGAACTTGCAGGGGCATCCTTTGTAGCCCACGCCAATGAAAATGGCATGAGTTTAATTACCGTTGTTATGAATGCGGACAAGGGCGGAGAAGATGAAGCAGCCAGATTCACGGCCACAAATGAGTTGCTAGATTATGTGACTCAAAACTGGAAAATCAAAACCCTCAACACCAAGGGACAAATCGTCAAGAAAAATGATATTAAGGTAGCCGATGGAGACAGTCAAACCATCTCTGCTAAACTCGAGTCAGACCTTACAGTCGTTCAAAAAATAAACAGCAAAAATGATGCTGTTAAAATCAAAGCAAAAACTATAACAGCCCCTATCAAAAAAGGTGACACTATTGGAACAGCGACCTTTGATGATAAGGATCTCGTTGGAACAGGTTACATCTCTGATCCACCTCAAATTTCTGTAACAGCTAACCAATCTATCAAGAAAAGTTTCTTCTTAAAAGTTTGGTGGAACCATATCGTTAATTTCTTTACAGGAAACAAGTAAACACAAAACTACCTTTTAGATATCAAAAGGTAGTTTTATCTTGCTTTAAAAATTATTCTTGTAAGTAAAAGCTCCTTCTCAACACCTTAAGTTCCTCTCAAAATGTGGTATAATAAATATCCAAAACACATGAAGGAACAAACCATGAAAAAACTGATTACGCTTATGATGACCTTCTTACTCTGTCTGGGTAGCGTAGCCCCTGCTTTTGCAACAGATAAGAAAAAAGGATATAATGCCGCAGCCAAACATGCCATCGCTGTCGAAGCTAATACTGGCAAAATTTTATACGAAAAAGATGCAACCACCTCTACGGGGATTGGCTCTATTACCAAGCTTCTAACAGCCTATATGGTTTATAAAGCGGTAGATCAGGGAGACCTCAAGTGGAACAGCAAAGTTGACATTTCTGACTACCCCTTTGAACTAACTGTCAGTACCGGAGTATCTAATATTCCACTAGACGCCCGCAAATACACTGTCAAACAACTTCTTGACGCAACTCTTATTTCCAGTGCCAACAGTGCATCTATTGCTCTAGCCGAGGAAATCGGAGGAACCGAAAGTAAGTTTGTCGACATGATGAAAGCCCAACTTAAAGATTGGGGTATCACTGATGCCAAGATTGTCAATGCCTCTGGTCTCAATAATTCTTACTTAGGTGACAATATCTATCCAGGCTCTAAATCAGACGAAGAAAATACCATGAGTGCTAAAGATGTTGCTATCATTGCACAACACGTAGTGAAAGAATATCCTGAAATTCTCGATATCACTAAAAAAACTGAAGCTGATTTTGATGGTGTCAACAAACTCAAAACCTTCAACTATATGCTCAAGGGACAACCTAGTTACCGTAAAGGAGTGGATGGCCTAAAAACAGGGACCACTGATTTAGCCGGTGCTTCCTTCGTGGCCCACTCAAATGAAAATGGCATGAGCATTATCACAGTCATTATGAATGCTGATAATACCGATACTGATGACTACGCCCGTTTCACTGCAACCAATGACCTACTTAATTACGTAGTCTATCATTGGGAAAGCAAGACCATTGCCAAAAAAGGACAAGCCATCGGTAAAAGCCAAGCCCCTGTCCTTGATGGGAAATCTAAGCAAGTCACTGCTGTTGCTAAGTCTGACTTTAATATCATCCAAAAAATAGATGCTAACAATAGTAAACATATTAAAGTTACTACAAATCAAGTCCAAGCCCCTGTCAACTCAAGTGACAAGGTTGGAACTGCTACCTTTGAAGATAAGTCACTTGTAGGAGAAGGTTACTTGCCTAACCAAGGTATGCCTAGCATGGAACTGGTTGCTGGTAAAGAAGTTAAGAAAAGCTTCTTCCTCAAGGTCTGGTGGAATCACTTTGTCAACTTTGTCAACGAAAAACTCTAATTATTACAGTCGAGCTTTGCTCGGCTTTTTCTTTTACCCCATCTTTACAGAAAGATTGACTCTATCTTGACTCCTATTGACACAAAAAAAGACAGACTACACCTGTAATCTGTCTATTTGTTTGATTTTTACACTACTGTAAAGGTTAATTTATCTTTCGAGCAGCCGATTTTAAGAGTTTGTCCACTAACTACTTGACCACCTAGTAAGAGCTCAGATAACTTGTCCTCCACTTGAGTTTGAATCGTGCGACGTAATGGACGAGCACCCATCTCAACATCATAGCCATCTTTAGCTAAATGCTTAAGGGCAGCTGGTTGGAATTTCAAGTCAATCCCTTTTTCAGCCAAAGCTGATACCAACGGTTTCACCATAATCTTGACAATCTCACGAAGTTGCTCTTCCTCTAGACTATGGAAGACAACCTTCTCATCAATACGGTTGATAAACTCTGGACGGTAGGCCTTCTTAAGTTCTTCCATGATACGTGACTGCATTGCTTGGTGATTATGAGAAATGTCTTGGGCACCAAATCCAATAGTCTTATCATCACGAAGAGCAGTCGCTCCCAAGTTCGAAGTCATAATGATAATGGTATTTGAGAAATCGACTTTACGACCTCGACTATCCGTCAAGACACCATCATCCAAAACCTGTAAGAGGATGTTGAAAATATCTGGGTGAGCCTTTTCCACCTCGTCAAAGAGGAGAACTGAGTAAGGCTTATTGCGAACTTTCTCTGTTAATTCACCACCCTCATCATATCCAACATAACCTGGAGGAGCACCATTAAGGCGGCTAGCCGCAAATTTTTCCATGTATTCTGACATGTCAAAGCGAAGCAAAGCTGACTCATCATCAAAGAGAACTTCCGCCAAAGCCTTGGCCAACTCTGTCTTACCAACACCAGTAGGTCCAAGGAACATGAAGGAACCAATCGGACGTTTTCCAGTACGAATACCTGACTGGTTACGACGAATAGCACGACTAATCGCTGAAACTGCTTCGTCTTGACCAATAACACGTTTATGAAGCTCTGCTTCCAGATTCAAGTAACGCTTGCTATCTGCCTGAGTCATCTTCTCAACAGGAATACCTGATAGACGACTAAGGGTTTGCATAATCTGATCTGCATCTACCAAGGCAGGTTCTGGTAATTTTGCTTTTTGGCTAGCTTTATATTGTTTAACAGCAGCCTTCATATCACCAGATAGAAGCGCTTCATCCAAAGGCGTTATCTCACGTTTGGCTTCTTTTTTGATACGACCTTGAACAGTTGCACTCGCTTCATCTAAAAGATCAATGGCAGAGTCAGGCAAGTTTTTACTCGTCAAATAACGGTGGGCTGCCTTGACTGCTGTCTCAACCGCCTCATCAGTAATCGTTACACGATGATAGTCTTCATAAGACGAACGTAGGCCTTTTAGAATATCAATCGCCTCAGGTACACTTGGCTCCTCAATTGTAATCTTAGCAAAACGGCGAGAAAGAGCTGCATCTTTCTCAATATGCTTCTGGTACTCAGCTTGAGTAGTTGCTCCAACCATATGAAGAGTTCCACGTGCTAGAGCGGGTTTCAAAATATTCGCCGCATCTAAGGTGCTATCAATACCTGAACCAGAACCAATAATCGTATGCAATTCGTCAATAAAAAGAATGATTTTTCCATCAGCTTCAATCTCATCAATGATCTGATTCATACGTTCTTCGAAATCGCCACGGAAACGTGTTCCTGCAACCACACTCATCATATCAAGCTCTAAGATACGCATATCAGCCAACTCAAAAGGTACTTCGCCTGAAGCAATACGCTGTGCTAAGCCAAGCGCAAGTGCCGTCTTACCAACACCTGCTTCACCCACAAGAACTGGGTTATTCTTCGTTTTACGACTCAAAACCTGAATCATGCGTGAAATTTCTTTCTCACGTCCAATAACAGGATCAAGAGCACCTGACTCGGCCACTGCCGTTAAGTCCTTGGTATAATCTGCCAACTCCCCAGTAGAAGATTGAGGAGGCTGCATCATATTAGCAAAATTTCCTGATGTCTTTGATTTTTTAGGCTTACGAAGGTCATGAATGGCCTTCAAGTCTTGCTTACTAAGACCTGCGTAACGCTCCAAAGAACGTCGTAAATCGATAATGCGAGGCTTATCGCTGTCATCCTTATATTGAAAACCAGCAACTTCAAGGAGACGGCAAACCATCAAATCCTTATGAAGAAGGAAGGCCATCAATACATGTTCAGACCCTACCTCTACAGCACCAGTCACACCAGCAATTCCCTCTGCCTCTTGCAACATAACCTCTAAAGCATGTGACTGTGCACGTAAATCGATAATATCGGATTCAGACAAGTCTTTTGGACTTTTCTCCATCGCTAGTACAGCGGCTGTCTCAAGCTCTTCCGCACGAATACGGTCCTCAAAATCAGTAAATGTTAGGTAGGCTACAGATCCTGGAACCTCAACCATAGCCAGAAGCACATGCCAAGTCTCCAAGAAAGGACTTCCAAAACGCTCTGCCTCAAGCTGAGCACGATGGAAAATAGCCTGCATTTTTCTTGAATATGTCGTCATCTAATTTCCTTTTCTATCCAATCTAAGTAATAGCGAGCGTAGAATACGCGAACGAATAGCAGCCGCATCTTCGCCTAAAACATCATCACTAGCAGTTGCTAAAATCAAATTTCCCTCACGTTCAGTGATGATTTTTTCATCAAAAAGCAACTGAATCAAGTCTGTAAATACCTGCTCGCTGAGCTGATCTGCCAAGTTCTGAAGCAAATCATTAATCATGTGGTGCTTGTCGGAGAATCTGACCTTGACGATACGAATATAACCGCCACCTCCACGTTTACTCTCAACAATATAACCACGACTTTCTGTAAAACGAGTCTTAATAACATAGTTAATCTGACTCGGTACAACTTGAAAAGTATCTGCTAAGTTCGAGCGTTGAATCTCAGCAATTCCAGACTGGCCCAGCAATTCTTTAATATATTCTTCTATACTATCTGATGTATTTCTTGCCATCTTAATTCCTCCAGTCTAATTTGACTATAACTGACTATTATTATACCAAAAATGTCAGCTCATGGGAAACTATACCTTCAAAAAGCTTTTTAAAGTTGTCATTAGAGACCATATAAGATACAATAAATAAGACTAAAATATTAGGTTACTTAAGGTGTTTGATTCAAATTTTCTATCCACTTTAATAGGCTGAGACCCACCTAATCCAACAAGTACTTTTTAGCACTTTAGCAGTAGTACTAGTCTTATCACTCTTGATAAAGCTCATGTCATTTTGAGTCTTATCTCTTATTTTATTTCCCTATGAAAGGTTACTCATGAAATACATCATTGCACTCTTAATCTCTATGATTCCCTTGGTTGAGCTCCGTGGAGCCGTTCCTGTTGCTATCGCCTCAGGTATCCCTTGGTGGCAAGCCCTTATTCTTTGTGTTATTGGGAACATGATTCCAGTTCCAATTATCTTCTTCTTCGCCCGCCGTGTTCTCGAATGGGGGGCAGACAAACCTCTAATTGGTGGTTTCTTTACCTGGTGTCTTAAAAAAGGTCACAGTGCTGGCCAAAAACTTGAAAAAGCTGCTGGAGATAAGGGTGTCTTCTGGGCCCTTCTACTTTTTGTGGGAATTCCGCTTCCAGGAACAGGAGCTTGGACTGGTACCCTAGCAGCATCTATCCTAGATTGGGACTTTAAACGTAGTGTTATTGCCGTTATGCTGGGGGTTATCCTTGCAGGTATCATCATGGGAACACTCTCTCTTCTACTTGGTGTAAATACCTTCGCTCATTAATTACTTTTTCAACGTCTGGGGCATGCTCAGACGTTTTTTAATAGCAACAAAAAAGAAGTTACGATTCATTCACGTAACTTCTTTTCTTTTTATCTAGCAACTAGAATTAGTTGTTAAGCGCTGCTGCCATTGTAGCTGCAACTTCTGATTCAAAGTCGTTAGATGCTTTTTCGATACCTTCACCAACTTCAAAGCGAACGAATTCTACTACTGAAGCGTTTACTGATTCAAGGTAAGCTTCAACTGTTTTGCTGTCGTCCATGATGTAAACTTGAGCAAGAAGTGTGTATGCTTGATCAACTTTAGTGTTGTCAAGCAAGAAGCGGTCCATTTTACCTGGGATAATTTTATCCCAGATTTTTTCTGGTTTACCTTCAGCAGCCAACTCAGCTTTGATATCTTCTTCAGCTTGAGCAAGAACAGCATCAGTCAATTGAGCTTTAGAACCATATTTAAGGTGTGGAAGAGCTGGTTTGTTAACCATAGCACGGCTTTCGTTAGCTTGATCGATAGCGTGGTTAAGTTGTGCCAATTCATCTTTGACAAATTGTTCGTCCAATTCAGTGTATGAAAGAACAGTTGGTTTCATCGCTGCGATGTGCATTGAGATTTGTTTTGCAAGAGCATCATCTCCACCTTCGATAACTGAAACAACACCGATACGTCCACCGTTGTGTTGGTAAGCTCCGAAGTGTTGTGCATCAGTTTTCTCAACAACTGCAAAACGACGGAATGAAATCTTTTCACCGATAGTAGCTGTAGCAGTTACGTATGCAGCTTCAAGAGTTTCACCTGAAGGCATAGTCAATGCAAGTGCTTCTTCGTTGTTAGCTGGTTTACCTTCAGCAATTACTTTAGCTGTTTCGTTTACCAACTCAACGAATTGAGCGTTCTTCGCAACGAAGTCAGTTTCAGCATTAACTTCAACAACTGCTGCAACGTTACCGTTAACGTAAACACCAGTCAAACCTTCAGCTGCAACACGGTCAGCTTTCTTAGCTGCTTTAGCCATACCTTTTTCGCGAAGCAATTCAATCGCTTTTTCGATATCACCTTCAACTTCAACCAATGCTTTTTTAGCGTCCATGACACCAGCACCAGATTTTTCACGCAATTCTTTAACAAGTTTAGCTGTAATTTCTGCCATTTTGTTTTTCTCCAAATTTATTTTATCAAACTAAGGGGCAGGGCTGAGCCCCGCCCCTTAGGTGTTTGTCGTATCTTTAGTAGGCATCGAGCCCTAACCAATCTTAAAGATTAGTTGTTGTCACCTTCGACAACTTCAACGATTTCTTCGATTGAATCAGCTGCAGCTGCTTCTTGGAAATCTGCAGAAGCATCTTCACCTTGGTTACCTTCGATGATAGCATCAGCCATTTTTGAAGTGATCAATTTAACGGCACGGATAGCGTCATCGTTAGCTGGGATGATTACATCGATCTCATCTGGATCAGCGTTTGTATCAACCATCGCTACAACTGGGATACCAAGTTTTTTAGCTTCTTTAACAGCGATTTGTTCTTTGTGTGGGTCAACGATGTAGATTACATCTGGAATGCGAGGCATATCTTCGATACCACCCAAGAATTTTTCAAGACGTGCACGTTGTTTGTTAAGAAGTGCAACTTCTTTCTTAGGAAGAACTTCGAAAGTTCCATCAGCTTCCATTTGTTTGATTTCTTTCAAACGAGCGATACGTTTTTGGATAGTATCCCAGTTTGTAAGAGTACCACCCAACCAACGGTGGTTGATGTAGTATTGACCAGCACGAGTTGCTTCTTCAGCTACTGCTTCAGCTGCTTGTTTTTTAGTACCAACGAACAAGATTACTGCATCGTTAGCTGCTGCTTCACGAACGAATTCGTAAGCTGTATCAGCCATTTTTACAGTTTGTTGCAAGTCGATAACGTGGATTCCGTTACGTTCTGTGAAGATGTACTTAGCCATCTTAGGATTCCAGCGACGAGTTTGGTGACCGAAGTGAACACCAGCCTCAAGAAGTTGTTTCATTGAAATTACTGCCATGAGTATTTCTCCTTAAAAATTGTTTTTTCCTCTTCTAAGCTTTAGACTTGCAGTCCCACCCTGCGGCAACAAGACCACAATCGGCTTAGAATGAGTATTTGTCACTTTACGCAACTATAGTAGTCTATCAAAAAAAGTGACATTTGACAAGCTCTAAAATCAGGCTAATCATTAGAAAAAAATTACCCGCATTAAAATTGCAATCGTTTTCTTTGAGGTTGATAAGTATTTTGTTTATAATTAGGCTATCAAAAATAGAGGAGGACATTATTTTGTCATTAGTCGGAAAAGAAATTATTGAATTTTCAGCACAAGCTTACCACAACGGGGAATTCATTACTGTTACAGATGAAGATGTTAAGGGAAAATGGGCTGTTTTCTGCTTCTACCCTGCAGATTTCTCATTTGTCTGCCCAACTGAACTCGGTGACCTTCAAGAACAATATGAAACTCTTAAATCTCTTGGTGTAGAGGTTTACTCTGTCTCTACTGATACTCACTTTGTTCACAAAGCTTGGCATGATGACTCAGATGTTGTTGGAACTATTACTTATCCTATGATTGGAGATCCTTCACACCACATCTCACAAGGTTTTGATGTTCTTGGAGAAGATGGCCTCGCACAACGTGGTACATTTATTATTGATCCAGATGGCGTTATCCAAATGATGGAAATCAACGCTGATGGTATTGGACGTGATGCAAGCACTCTTATTGATAAAGTTCGTGCTGCTCAATATATTCGTCAACATCCAGGTGAAGTTTGTCCAGCCAAATGGAAAGAAGGAGCTGAAACACTTACTCCTAGCTTAGATCTTGTAGGTAAAATTTAACAACCAGGGGGTATCCATGGTCTTAGATAAAGAAATCAAGACGCAATTAGCACAATATTTAAATTTACTAGAATCTGATATTGTATTACAAACAGACTTAGGGGATGACGATAATTCTCGAAAAGTAAAAGAATTTCTAGACGAGATTGCCGCTATGTCTGACCGTATTAGTCTTGAATCAACACATTTAAAACGTCAACCTAGTTTTGGTATTACACAAAAAGGGCAAAAAAGTCGTGTTATTTTCTCAGGCTTACCAATGGGCCACGAATTCACATCTTTCATTTTAGCTCTCTTGCAAGTTTCTGGTCGTCCACCTAAAGTTGATGAGGACACTATCGAACGTATCAAGAAGATTGATAAACCCATCGATTTAGAAACTTATGTTTCATTAACTTGTCACAATTGTCCAGACGTTGTTCAAGCCTTTAATATAATGGCTGTTTTGAACCCAAATATCACTCACACCATGATTGAAGGTGGTATGTATCAGGATGAGGTCAAGGCCAAAGGTATCATGTCTGTTCCTACGGTTTACAAAGACCAAGAAGAATTTACATCTGGTCGTGCAACCATTGAACAACTTGTAGAAAAATTGGACGGACCACTTGATGCTGATGCTTTCGCTGATAAAGGTGTCTATGATGTTTTGGTTATTGGTGGTGGTCCTGCTGGAAACAGTGCGGCCATCTATGCTGCCCGTAAAGGTTTAAAAACTGGTCTTTTAGCAGAAACCTTTGGTGGACAAGTTATCGAAACAGTCGGCATTGAGAACATGATTGGTACGCTATATACAGAAGGTCCTAAGTTAATGGCCCAAGTTGAAGAGCATACGAAATCTTATGATGTTGATATCATCAAAAGTCAATTAGCTACTGGCATCGAAAAGAAAGAACTTATTGAAGTGACACTGGCTAACGGTGCCGTTTTAAAATCCAAAACTGCCATCCTAGCTCTCGGAGCCAAATGGCGTAATATCAACGTTCCTGGCGAGGAAGAATTCCGCAATAAAGGTGTTACTTACTGCCCACACTGTGATGGTCCACTATTTGAAGGGAAGAATGTTGCAGTTATCGGTGGTGGTAACTCAGGTTTGGAAGCGGCTTTAGATTTAGCCGGCATTACTAAACATGTTACGGTCTTAGAGTTCTTACCTGAATTAAAGGCAGATCAAGTCTTACAAGAACGAGCTGCTAAAACTGATAATCTGACCATTCTTAAGAACGTTGCAACCAAAGAAATTGTTGGTCAAGATCATGTAACTGGTTTGAATTACGTTGAGCGTGATACAAACGAAGAAAAACATCTTGATCTTGAAGGTGTCTTTGTTCAAATTGGTCTTGTACCAAGTACTGCTTGGCTCAAAGATAGTGGCATTGAACTCAATGAGCGCCAAGAAATTATCGTTGATAAATTTGGGTCAACAAATATCCCTGGTATTTTTGCTGCAGGTGACTGTACAGATAGCGCCTACAAGCAAATCATTATCTCCATGGGGTCTGGTGCTACAGCTGCTATCGGAGCCTTTGATTACTTGATTAGACAATAATCAACACTTGCGTGTTAGTAATCTATCTTCAACAGTTACAATTAATATGAAGAGGTTGAATGTCTTTCAACCTCTTTATGTTTCTTGTAAATAGGCAGTTTGAACAAACACCCCGTCAATTTGATGAAAGAGACTTGACGAATCTTTTTTTTTTCGATAGAATGGTATCTGTTATGGCGGTATAGCCAAGTGGTAAGGCACGGCTCTGCAAAAGCTTGATCGTCGGTTCAAATCCGTCTACCGCCTTCATAATACGAAGACACCTTAGGGTGTCTTTTTTCATTATTGCATATAAAAATACCCGAAGCTAGAAACCTCGGGTATTCATTATTCTTATTTAATCGCTTCAATCAAAGCTTCCGCTTGATTCTGAAGACTTTCAAGAACTTCTTCAGTTGCTAGGAATTTCCCATCCGCCCAGGCTGTATCATTTACACGTGTCGCTGTAAAATCACCGACCACTTGGGTACGGATAAATGGTAACAAGTCTTTGTAGGCATCAAAAAGTTGATTGTGACCACCATTAGCAACTGATGACACGGTTACAATCTTATCTTGAAGAGCTGATGGCCCTGAAGGATCTGATAGGTCAAGGGCACGGCTCAACCAGTCAAGCAAATTTTTCACTGGCCCAGGAATTGAAAAATTATAAACCGGTGAGAAAATCCAGATTGCATCTGCTGCCAAGACCTGTTCTCGAACTTCTGCCAAAACTGGAAGAACTGGACTTTCTAAATCCTGATTAAAAACAGGTACTTGACTATAGTCAAGATAAGAAATATTAGCTTTACCAGCTAGCATTTTCTCAGCTTCTTCTGCTAATTGGTGGTTAAATGATCCCTTGCGAAGAGACCCAACGATAAATAAAATGTTTTTCATAATACACTTCCTTTGTATTTCTAATAATTGTTTTTTATTACTACATAGTAATATATAGGATTCCATTAGAAATATAAAGAAATATGCTCAGACATTCTTAAATTTTTTCAGGAGCTCTACCAACTGTGCCTGCTCTTCAGGTGTCAGAACGGAAAAAGTCTCCTCAATAGCTTGCTGATGTGGCGGGATTGCTGCTTGAATAATACGACGGCCCTCATCCGTCAAATCAACCTCGAAAGCACGCTTATCTGTTTGGCAGGCTTCTCGCGTCAACCAACCTTTTTTCTCCATATTTTTAATGACAACAGTCATATTCCCGGAGGTGGCAAGCATGCGGTCAATTAATTCGCCAATCTTCATGCGACCTTTGGCATTAAGCACGTCCATGACTCCAAATTGAGTTGGTGTCAAATTAAATTCTTTAAAGGTCTCAGAAACCTTGGCATCGATGGTACGAAAAGCCTTACGCATAACTACCATACTTTTTACAGCCATGTTTTTATCTAAGTCACTCATTTCTAGTCCTTTCCAAATAGATGCTGTTTTTATTACTCTACCACAGTTTTTCTAAAAGTGGTATATGAAAATGAAAAAATAAGAAAAAAGAGTCCTTAGATATCTAACCAATACCTCAGAACTCTTTCATTTCTAACTATTACGATTCCAAAAAAGGGCTAATAAGATAACAGCACCCAGTACTGATGGAACGATAGCAGTATCTGCTAGCATCGGTCCCCAATTTCCAAAAAGAAGCTGACCAACAAAAGCACCTAGCCATCCAACAAAGGTCTTACCAATACAGCCCATACGTTCACCCCTATTTGATATAGCAGAGGCAATAAGGCCAATGAGAAAACCAACTATCATACTTCCAATCATGATAAATTCTCCATCATACTTAGATTACCCAATCCCCATTTCGGAAGATCGGTACACGACTACCATCTTGGCGGATACCATCAATATCCATTTGATTTGAACCAATCATAAAGTCTACGTGTACATCAGAACGATTAAGTCCAGCTTCCTTAAGCTCCTCTTCTGTCATGTCTGCTCCACCCTTAACACTGGTAGCATAGGCTGCTCCAATAGCTAGGTGGTTGGACGCATTCTCATCAAAAAGAGTATTAAAGAAGGTGATTCCTGACTGTGAGATAGGACTTGGATCTGGTACCAAGGCACATTCACCTAGAGCACGCGCCCCATTATTGTTGAAGACGAGATTCTTCATCACTTCGTCACCTTGGTCCGCTGTGATATCTACAATTTCACCGTTTTTAAAGGTTACCTTGATTCCCTCAATAATATTGCCATTGTAACTTAGAGGCTTTGTACTTGAGACATAACCATCTGCACGACGAAAATCAGGTGCCGTAAAGACCTCTTCTGTTGGCATATTAGGAAGGAAGCCTTCACCTTGTGCATTGATGGCACCTGCAGACTCCCAAACATGGTTTTTAGGCAATCCTAGAGTCAAATCTGTTCCAGGTGCTTGGTAGTGCAAAGCTGAGAATTGTGCCTCATTGAGTAGGCGTGCTTTAGCATCCAAACGGTCAGCATGTTCCTTCCAGGCACGTACAGGGTCCTCTTCATAGACACGACACGTCTTGAAAATTTGATCCCAAAGTAAATCTACAGCTTCCTCATCACTCGAAGCATCAGGAAAGACTTTCTTAGCCCATTCTTTACCAGCTGCAGCAGCTACCGTCCAACTAACCTTATTAGACTGAGTTGCCACCTGCATAGGTTTAAAGGCCACTCCAGTAGCCTTAGCATGAGCAGATAAACGTTCAGGAGCTACACCATTAAGGGCGCCCGGATCTGATGAACGAACACCTAAACGACTTGCTTTCTTGGCTAACAAATATTCCATTTCAGCTTTTTTATAGGCAGGAACCTCTTCGATGCGGTCCATATCAGCATGCAAGAAGCGCTCGCGATTAATAATATCATCTGACCATTGAACGATTACCTCAGCTGCTCCTAGAGCATAGGCTTCTTTAACTAAGAGGTGTGCTAGCTCTGCTTGTTCTACATCAATGCTCAAGGCCACTGTGTGACCAGGTTGTACATTAATCCCATTAGCAACCAGTAATTTAGCATATTTCTCAAGATTTTCTTTAAAATTTGGTAAAACCATAATTAACTCCTTGAAACTATAATTTTCTATCAGTATACCATAAGACGAAGAAAAAGGTTTCCTCTCAGCTTTGGCTTTTTAGCATCACATGCAGACCCCTAAACAAAAAGAGAACAGAGACTGACTCCATTCTCTCAAAGTTGATGACGATTCTCTTTAGCTATTAAAAGAAATCGTCAAAAAGACTTAATTGATTATCTTCTGGCATATTTCCTAGGATTCCCATTTCATCCAATTTTTCAACCAAGGTTGATGATAGGCCTCCTCGTTTACGCAATTCTGTCTTGGAAAGGAATTCACCTTCTTCACGTGCAGCAACCACTTGCTTAGCAACGTTCTCACCCAAACCTTCAAGTGCAATAAACGGTGGAATCAAAGTATCTCCTTCAATCAGAAATTCAGTTGCCTGACTCTTATAAAGATCCAACTGACCAAAGGTAAAGCCACGTTCTAACATTTCATTGACAATTTCAAGCGTTGTAAATAAGTCATTTTCAACATTAGTCGCTTCATTTCGTTGGCGCTTCTCCTTAATATCTTCCATTCGAGCTTTAACAGCATCAAGACCCGCAGACATCGTCTTAAGCTCAAATGCTTTAGCTCGAATTGAGAAATAGGCACAATAGTAATAAATAGGATGGTGCACTTTGAAATAAGCTACACGCAGGGCCATCATAACGTAGGCTGCCGCATGGGCTTTAGGGAACATGTACTTGATTTTACCACAAGATTCAATGTACCAGTCTGGAACATTATTTTCACGCATGGCTTGAATATAGCCATTACGCTCTTCTTCGGAAATCTTCAACCACATCCCCTTACGAACACGTTCCATGATCGTGAAGGCCATCTTAGGATCTAATCCCGCATGCATTAGGTATACCATGATATCATCACGACAACCGATAACTGTTTTCAGAGTGGCGATACCTTCCTTAATCAAATCTTGTGCATTACCTAACCAAACGTCTGTTCCGTGGGACAAACCAGATAACTGTAAGAGTTCCGCAAAGGTCGTCGGATGCGTCTCGTCGACCATACCACGAACAAAGTTAGTCCCAAACTCAGGGATTCCCAACATTCCCGTTGGTGTCCCAATCTGTTCAGGTGTTACCCCTAAAATATCAGTCCCTGAAAAAAGTTTCATTACATCTGGGTCATCTGCTCGAATATCTTTTGGATCAATTCCTGATAAATCCTGCAACTTACGAATCATAGTCGGATCATCATGTCCCAGAATATCAAGCTTCAACACGTTCTCATCAATATCGTGGAAGTTAAAGTGAGTCGTCTGCCAGGCAGCCGTTACATCATCTGCCGGATATTGAACAGGTGTGAAATCATAGACATCCATATAATTTGGAATAACAACGATACCACCCGGGTGCTGACCTGTGTTTCGCTTAACACCCGCAGCCCCCATAGCTAAACGATCGACCTCGGCATCACGGTAAAACTTATTGTAATCACGTTCGTAACCTTTAACAAAACCATAAGCCGTCCGATCTGCAACAGTTCCGACTGTTCCGGCACGAAAAGCATATTGTTCTCCAAAAATATCACG
>PVMQ01001157.1_pt1 | contig 16456 bp, 14 predicted proteins | sample 1853411 | NCBI WGS metagenome assembly PVMQ01 (sample SAMN08533513, study PRJNA380276) | Human gut metagenome, whole genome shotgun sequencing project.
GGAGAAAGTGGCAGCGGAAAATCTACACTGATTAAGGCTGCTATGGGGCTGCTGAGCCAGGAGGGAGTGGTTACCCGGGGCGATATCTGGTATCGGGGGAAAAATATCACAGATTTACCGGGGAAAGACCGCCGGAGACTAAACGGGCCGGAGCTTGGCTATATTTTTCAAAACGCGGGCAGCTCCTTTTCACCGATTCGCACGGTGGGAGTCCAGTTATACGAAACGATGAAGGAACACAGCCGGATCTCGAAGAAAGAATTTCAGGACAGGGCACTGGAACTGCTGGCAAAGCTTGGTTTTTCGGATGGCATGAGAATCTTAAAAAGCTATCCTTTCGAGCTTTCCGGCGGTATGCAGCAAAGGGTCGGAATTGCCGCGGCGATGCTTTTAAATCCGCGGCTCCTTTTGGCGGATGAACCAACCTCGGCGCTGGATGTTTCGGTGCAGAAACAGGTGGTAGAGGAGATGCTGATGGTGCGGAAAAGTTTTGGCACAGCTATTGTTATGGTGTCCCATAATTTGGGGGTCATTGAAGCCATGGCAGACAGGGTTCTGGTGATGAGAAATGGAGAAATGCTAGAATATGGAGAAACCAGGAAGATTCTGACGGATCCGCAGACAGCATACACAAAGGAATTGCTTGCAGCTGTTCCGCGCTTAAGGAGGAAGTAAGATGGGGCCAATTCTGAAGGTGGACAATCTGTCAAAAGTTTTCTTGCGGGGTGGACAGCAGCCGGTTACATCGGTAAAAAATGTCAGTTTTGAGCTGATGCCAGGAGAATGTCTTGGCGTGCTGGGAGAGAGCGGCAGCGGAAAAACGACTATGGTAAGTATGATTACCCGATTACTGGATGTTACAGTGGGGCAGATTATTCTGGATGGTCAGAATATCACAAACCTGCGGGGAAAGGAACTTCGCAGTGTTTATAGAAAGATGCAGATGGTTTTTCAGACTCCGGCAGATTCCTTTGATCCGAGAAAGACACTGGGGGATGGAATCGGGGAAAGCTTGAGAAATGCCGGAATGTCCAGGCGGGAGACCCGGGCAGAAGTGGAACGACTATTGGAGCAGTGCGGACTGTCAAAGGAATTTGCCGACCGCTATCCGCATCAGGTCAGCGGCGGGCAGTGCCAGAGGGCGGCCATTGCCAGGGCGCTGGCTATTCAGCCAAAACTTCTGATCTGTGATGAGGCGACCTCAGCTTTGGATGTGACAGTCCAGAAGGAAATCATCGATCTGCTGAATCAGCTGCGTCTCGTGCAGGGAAAACATCTGTCCATTCTGTTTATCTGTCATGATCTGTCACTGGTGCAGCAGTTCTGTGACCGTGTGCTGGTCATGTATCAGGGAGAAATTGTGGAACAGGGGAAGCCGGACGATGTGATTCAGAAACCAGAACATGCGTATACCAGGAGACTGATTGACAGTGTTCTGGAGTTTGAATAATCCAGAGTCAGGAATGATACAGATAAAAATTATATGAAGGAGAAGAAGATCTATGAGAAAGACAATCGCTGTATTCTTGTGTTTGGGGGTTACAATAGGGATGCTGGCCGGATGCGGCAGCAGGGCCGGGAGCACAGAGAGTATAGAGCATGCAGCAGATACAGGGCAGGCAGCAGCCGGTACGAATACGGAACCGACCGGCAGTTCGGATTCACGAAAGACCATGGTGATCGGAGATACGACATTCAACTCAGAAAACTGGGAAGAGACTGTGAATCCACATGAAACCTACAATGGCTGGGCCTGCATCCGCTATGGCGTGGGCGAGACGCTGGTTCATTACAGTGATACAATGGAGCTGGAGCCGTGGCTGGCAAAATCCTGGGAGAATGATGGAGACTGTACCTGGACCATTATCCTGCAGGATGAGGTTACCTTTTCAAGTGGACGGAAGATGGACGGCGAGGCGGTGAAGCAGTGTCTGGATCATCTGCTGGAGGTGCATGACAGAGCTCCGCTTGATACGAAAATCGTGGATATTCAGGCAGATGGGCAGGTGTTGACGATCACAACCAGTGAGCCGAATCCGGCCCTAATGAACTATCTGGGAGATCCTTATGGCTGTATTATCGACGTGTATGCCAGTGATTTTGAGAGAGGAATTGTAGCCGGAACCGGTCCGTATGTAGTGAAAGAGCTGGTTACGGATGACCACCTGACTCTGACAAAAAATGAAAATTACTGGAATGGAGAGCCAAAGATTGATGAACTGACGATCAGGACCCTGTCTAATGGCGATACCTTATCAGCCGCGCTGCAGTCCGGTGATATTGACGCAGCCTACGGCATGGCGTATGAGGCTTATCCAAACTTTGAAAATGATAACTATCAGTTTTCATCCGTCCAGACCTCCCGTGCGTTTTTTTGCAGCATAAATATGACAAGTCCTGTGATCCAGGATGATGCCGTGAGGAAAGCCATTGCCATGAGCATTGATAAAGAAGGGTTCGTCACTGCTTTGCTGGACGGTCATGGGATGGCAGCAAACGGAGCGTTTCCAAATGGCTTTGCCGGTTTTGGCGGTGAACATGTGAAGACAGAAAGCTATAATCCGGAAGGAGCCAAAGTCGTTCTGGAAGAGGCTGGCTGGGTGGATACCGATGGTGACGGTATTCGGGAGAAAGACGGCGTGAAGCTGGTAATCCGCTGGCTGACTTATCCAAGCCGTCAGGAACTGCCGCTGCTGGCGGAGGCTGTTCAGGCCAGTCTGAAAGATGTTGGAATGGATGTGGATATCAACTGCACCGCAAATCGCCGGGAATTTCTGGCGGATATGTCCAGCTTTGATATTTATGCGTCGGCTCTGGTGACGGCACCGTCCGGAGATCCTCAGTATTTCTTTACTACGAGCTGCCAGCCGGGAATGAACTATAACTTTGGAGCTTACGATAATCCGGAGGTGACCGCGCTGATTGAGCAGCTTTCTACGGAGTTTGACACGGAAAAACGCGCAGAACTGGCAATTGAACTTCAGCAGAAGATTCTGGATGATCACGCGTACATTTTCTGCTCATTTCTTCAGATGAATATGATCTCAAAATCCAATGTGAAGAATTATACGGCTCATGCCTGTGATTATTACCAGGTTACGGCGGATCTGGATATCAATTAGTTTTATGAGAGGTATTTTGTAATGTTAACACAGGAACAGATCAACGAAGACTGGACAGTCCGGTCTGACAATTACAACAATTATGTAGAAGAGGAGTTTGCGACGAACCGACCGGAAAAGTGGCTGGAGCTGATCGAGTCCCAGGCACCGGCAGAGCGCCCTTTACGGATTCTGGATGCCGGATGTGGACCAGGTTTTTTCTCTGTGCTGTTGTCAAAGGCCGGTCATCACGTGACTGGCATTGACGGTTCGGAGGGGATGCTTGCGTATGCCAGAAAAAACGTGGCTCATTATGGCGTTTCACCGGAACTTCTACAGGAGGATTTTGGCGCGCTGCCATTTCAGGATGGAACTTTTGACCTGGTGGTCAGCCGGAATGTGACTCACATCATCCGGGAACATCTGAAGGTATACGGGGAGTGGCTGCGGGTTCTGAAACCGGGCGGCGTGCTGCTGATCTTTGATGCCAACTGGCATCTTCCTTATCAGCCGGGTCCGGTGCGGGAGGAGGCTATCCGCCGGGAGCGCGAAGGCCTGAAAAAATATGGCCGCGGATACACCCACGATGGCTCCTATGAGTATATTGACAGCGAACTGGAACCGGAAAATTATAGAGTATTCGGAAAAGCCCAGCGTCCGGATTTTGACATGGGCGTATTAAAACAGCTCCCCTGTACGAACGTATCCTTTGAGCGTGACGTAACAAAGGAGCTTTGGAGTGAGAGGGAAAAATTCTTTTATGCTGCCACGCCGCTGTATATGCTGCGGGCGGAGAAAGTATAAATGGGAGAAGGAAGAGCAAGCTGTAACAATCTGAGAGACAGTCAAGAAAGCGTGAAACTCTTTGTGAAAACAGAGGTTTCACGCTTTCTTGTGTTTTTGTCTAATATCAAATGTGCAAGATCAGTGCGCATAACTTCGTAATTTTGCTAAAACGTGCAATGTTATCTTGCACAAAACGAAGTTCACAAAAAGTTCACAGAAAATTAGCACTCACCTATTGACAGTGCTAATAATACGTGCTATATTACATGTAGAACAAAGGAAGGGGATACAGAGGGAGCAAAGAAAGAGGTTACCGGAAGTTCCTGAAAGATCCTGGTTCCAAAGAAACAAGGTTAAGCATAGATAGAAAAGGAGAGATGACTTATGTTAATGCCGAGTATTTTTGGTGAGGATATGTTTGATGACTTTATGAGAGATTTTCCATTCTTCGATGAGAATGCAGGTAATAAAATAGAGAAGAAACTTTACGGACGTCATGCTAAGAACATGATGAAGACCGATATCAAGGAACTGGAAGGCGGCTACGAGCTGGAGATGGATCTTCCGGGATTCACGAAAGATGAGATTACCGCAGAGCTGAAGGATGGTTACTTAACCGTCAGTGCGACCAAGGGACTTGATAAGGATGAGCAGGAGAAGGAAACCGGCAAGTACATCCGCCGCGAGCGTTATGCCGGAGCGTGCCAGCGTTCCTTCTATGTAGGTGAAGATATCACCGAGCAGGACATCAAGGCAGAATTCAAGCACGGTATCCTGAAACTGTTCGTTCCGAAGAAGGAAGCACAGCCGAAGGTAGAAAATAAAAAATATGTAGCCATTGAAGGCTAATACAAATGACTGAAACTTCCCCGGAAAACAGTAAGGCTGCCTGGCCGGGGAAGAAACCGCAGCCATAATATAGAAGACTGAATTTGATAATAAGTAAATTTTAGATAGATAAAGGAGAGATGACTTATGTTAATGCCGAGTATTTTTGGTGAGGATATGTTTGATGACTTTATGAGAGGTTTCCCGTTCTTCGATAACAGCGCAGAGAACAACGTTGAGAAGAAACTATATGGTCACAACGCCAAGAACGTTATGAAAACCGATATCAAAGAGCTGGAAGGCGGCTATGAGCTGGAGATCGATCTTCCGGGATTCACGAAAGAGGAAGTCACCGCAGAACTGAAGGATGGCTATTTAACCATCAGTGCCGCTAAGGGACTTGATAAGGATGAGCAGGAGAAAGAAACCGGCAAGTACATCCGCCGTGAACGTTATGCCGGTGCGTGCCAGCGTTCCTTCTACGTTGGTGAAGATGTGACCGAGCAGGACATCAAGGCTGAGTTCAAGCATGGTATGCTGAAGCTGTTTGTTCCGAAGAAGGAAGCAAAACCGGCGGTAGAAACCAAGAAATATGTTACCATTGAAGGCTGATGCGTAAGCAGGATGAGATGGCAGCAGAACCGCATGAGAGAAAGTGAATAAAAAGTCCACGGGCCAGTAAATGTGCTGGTCCGTGGACTTTTTGCGTGCTTGTAAAAGCCAGCGTCCGGTTGCTGTCCCATATCTGCATTTGAAATCTTAAGAAAAAAGTTTCCTTTCTTCATAAAACGATGACAATTTGGACACAATTTTATTGTTCAATAGGAGTGGCTGTGGAGATAGACACAGTTACAGATCGCATATGCATCAGCAGCCGGAAATGTTTTCAGATCGAGGAAAATAAATTCCGGCTGCTGAAAAAAGAAAGGTTGGTTAAAATGAAAAAAAGAGCATTGATTATGATGAGCACCGCAATGGTCATGGTATTTGCAGCAGCTTGTTCTTCAAAAAATACCCCATCTGCTACAGCAAGCGAGACAACGGCTGCAGTGGCAGAGACAACACAGCAGGAGACCACAAAGGCAGAAAGCACAGCCGCAGCTGCTACAGAGAATTCGAACACGGATGAGGCAAAGGATTCAGAGGAATCTAAGGCAGATTCTGCCGCAGATCAGGAAGAAGCAAGCATGACAGGCACGATCAGTGACATCAAGGATTTCATGTTTACCATCACATTTGATGGTCAGGATTACGGCTTCAGCTTTGATCAGAATGAGAAGCCGCAGGGGTTAGACAGTGTGAAGGATGGTGATACCGTGATGGTAACCTATACCGGTACGGTAAATACCGTGGATGCCTTCACCGGAAAAATCCTTTCTGTTGAAAAAGTAGACTAAGAGGGAAGTATTTGGTAGGTCTGTACAGTGCATGCGCAGACCTGCCAAACAACATTATATGATTCAGGAAGCACTGTAGGAATCTACCGTAATGGTATAGCAGTTGCTTCCTTTTTTTATTACCGTTCCGTCCCTCTTTTTGATGGTGGCGTTTGCGCTGCCTTCACCGCCGTTGTCATCCGGTCCGCCCTTGCCGTCCGGCGCTTCTTTGCCATCTGGCGCGCCATTTCCGTTATTGTTTTCATTCTGTCCGTCCTGATCTTTGTTTGATGTGCCCAGTATAAAGAACAAAGTGTTAAATTCACAAAATGTTCATAAAAACAATAAAATTCTGATAAAATGAGAAAAAAAGAAATATTTTGCAACAAATCAACTGTACGAGTGCGGAAAAAAATGGTATGATGCAAGAAAGAAAACAAACTGGGAAACAGCTTTATCGTTGAGTTTTAAGGATAATAGAGTAATGATCAGACAAAATCTTATATAAAGGGGGAACCAATCATGGCAGATTATATTATGGCACTGGACGCGGGGACAACCAGCAACCGCTGTATTCTTTTCAATAAAAAGGGCGAGATCTGCAGCATGGCGCAGCGGGAATTTCACCAGTATTTTCCTTAGCCTGGCTGGGTGGAGCATGACGCAGATGAGATCTGGGCCAGCATGCTGGGAGTGGCCGTGGAGGCTATGAGCCGCATTGGCGCAGAAGCAGCAGACATTGCGGCAATCGGTATCACCAATCAGAGAGAAACCACCATTGTATGGGATAAGGAGACCGGTGAACCCATTGCCCACGCCATTGTCTGGCAGTGCCGCCGTACCGCAGCCTACTGCGATTCCCTGAAGGAACAGGGCTATATGGACAGCTTCCGGAAGAAAACGGGACTTGTCATTGACGCGTATTTTTCCGCGACCAAGATCAAATGGCTGTTAGACCATGTGCCGGGAGCAAGGGAGCGGGCGGAGAAGGGCGAGCTTTTGTTTGGCCCTGTGGAAACCTGGCTGATCTGGAAGCTGACCAAGGGCGCGGTGCACGTAACCGATTACTCCAATGCTTCCCGCACGATGCTGTTCAATATCAATACTCTGCAGTGGGATGATGAAATCTTAAAGATCCTGGATATTCCGAAATGCATGCTGCCGGAGCCGAAGCCGTCAAGCTGCGTATACGGGGAGACAGATCCTTCTTATCTGGGCGGAGCCATTCCTATTGCTGGGGCAGCAGGTGACCAGCAGGCGGCGCTGTTCGGTCAGACCTGTTTTGAGGCGGGTGAAGCGAAGAATACCTATGGAACAGGCTGTTTCCTGCTTATGAACACCGGAGAAAAGCCGGTATTCTCCCGAAACGGGCTGGTCACCACCATTGCCTGGGGACTGGACGGAAAGGTGAATTATGCGCTGGAGGGTTCCATCTTTGTGGCCGGGGCGGCGGTTCAGTGGCTGCGGGATGAGCTGCGGCTGATCGATTCGGCAGAGGATTCCGAGTATATGGCGAAAAAAGTGAAGGATACCAACGGCTGCTACGTGGTTCCGGCCTTCACCGGTCTTGGCGCTCCGCATTGGGATCAGTACGCCAGAGGAACTATTGTGGGTATTACCCGGGGTGTGAACAAATACCACATCATCCGGGCTACACTGGAGTCTATTGCCTACCAGGTACATGACGTACTGGTGGCCATGAAAGCGGATTCCGGTATTGACCTGACTTCCCTGAAGGTAGATGGCGGAGCCAGTGCCAACAATTTCCTGATGCAGACCCAGGCAGACTTTATTCAGGCACCGGTCAGACGCCCGGCCTGTGTGGAAACAACGGCCATGGGTGCGGCCTATCTGGCGGGACTTGCAGCGGGATACTGGAAGAATCAGGAAGAAGTCAAAGAAAATCAGGAGACAGACCGGATCTTTACGCCGGAACTGGACGAAAAGACCCGCAGGACCATGGTCCGCGGGTGGGAAAAGGCGGTGCGCTACGCATACGGCTGGGCGCGGGAACGCTGAGTGTCACAATCGGATCAGGCTGCCGGAAGTGCAGTCTGGCGGTAAAAAACAACTGAGCGCTGGGCATAAGGCTCAGGACTTCGGCGGTGCAAAAAAGTCACGTTCAATAAACAGGCAGACATTGTCGACAAAGCTGTCCGGGTCACATGGTTCTTCCTGATCGAGATAGCACTGTACAATATTAAAATAAAAATCTGTCATCAGGCTGGTGAATATAGGGGCAGGAAGCTTCAGGCGGTAGCCCTTTTGTTCAGCAGCCTGAATTTTATCATTCATAATGCGGATAAGGCCGGTGCGGATGATGCGCATCAGGTCACCGTCCTGATTGGCATGGTAGATTTTCTGGTACAGAATCCGGTTCTCGCCGATAAGACGCAGCAGGATCAGCAGGAAGTCCCGCACGGAAGTGCGGTTGGTGAAATACATGACATCTTCATTCAGGCCAAGCTCATCTAGCATGGAGCCAAGGCAGTAATGGAGCAGGTCATATTTATCCTCAAAATAGCGGTAAAACGTAGACCGGGAAATCAGCGCGGTATTGCAGATGTCGGTTAGTGTGAGCTGCTCAAATGGCAGGGCTGCAAGCTGGGAAAAGAGAGCACCCTTCAAAAGCGCGTAGGTGCGGCGGGCGGTAATACTGGTTTTCCGGGGTGTAGACTGTGCCATAATAACCTCCGTGATCGATGAATTTGCGCATGAAAAACAGAACAGGTTCACAATGTATAAAACTGGACAAATCTAAAATAAGTGTCTCATTATGAACATTCCAAATAAAACTGATACTTGTGTATTTTAACATATACATAGATAATAATGCAAGAAAATGAAGAGGAATTCTGGAGGTTTCTATGGATTATCGAGATAAATTGCACAAAAACAAGGGGTTCTTAACGACTCCCATATGTGTCACATTTTTGGCGGCAGGACTCATGCTGCTGTCTTACCCGGTGCCGGTGCTGGCGGCTGCTTCTACCATTGAGGCAGGAAGCGGTGCTGTGGCAGAGACAAAGCCGGCGTCTGTATATGGAACGACAACAGTAATCGATTCAGAAGAAACAGAAACGGCCCGGGCAAACTGGGTAAAGGAGGGGGACGACTGGTATTATCTCCTGCCAGATGGCAGCAGGAACCGGCAGGATCTCCAGTTTGACAATGCCCTTTATAAATTTAACTGGAACGGCTCTTTAAAGACCGCCCAATGGGTACCGAATACCGGCGGCGGTGCTTATCCGGTGTTCTGTTATGATGAGGAAACACAGTTCTTATTCGATCAGCTAAATGATGAGAAGCGGGATCTGTATTTTGACGAGTATCCGGACCGGGAAGAGGAGTACGGTAATGATGAAAAGCGGCAGTACGACCGCTATGCCGGATTTATCATGGATGAAAAACTGAACCAGGCAGCAGCTCACCGTCTGGAAGCAGCGCTGGCAAATGGCTACAGCGGTGACGCAATTCCGGGAGAGGGAACCTTAAAGGATTACTTGGGAAAGATTTCCTACCGAAAGAATTCCAGCTGCCGGGAACTTTACCTGCGGGGCAGGGAGGATGTGGATGACGCCTTTGACAAGCTTATCGGCAAGACCCAGGACAAATATGATTCCAACGGAAAACGAAAAGATTCCCTGGATTATTACCGGCGCGTCGGTATGGCCCACGCAGAGAAGAACGGAGAACAGTATTTTATGGTAATCCTGATGCGGTAGAGTCAGAAAACGGATTTCTGTTTGCAGATCATGCGAACAGTATGAAATAAAAAAGGGAAAGAGGAGCAGAGACTATGGAAGACAAAAAATCCCTGAAAGAGAAATTAAAAGCGCATCTGCCCCATAAAAAGGGAGCGGAGAAGAAGCAGACGGGAACGGAAGATACTGGATTTACCATCCGCCTGGCACGATTCATCATTGAAAAACGTGCCTGGATCGAATCGGTATTCATTGCGGGCTGCATTTTCTGCGCGGTAGCAATGCTGTTTGTTAATGTAAACTATGACCTGACCAAATATGTTCCTTCCATGGCCCAGTCCAGCATGGGACTGGATGTGATGAAGAAGGAGTTTGGATATCCGGGAACAGCCCGGTTGATGTTAAAGGATGTAAGCCTGTACGAAGCAAAGCAATACAAAGATAAAATCCAGGCCATTGACGGTGTGGACCAGGTCCTCTGGTGTGATACCACGGTTAATGTCTATGCCGGAGAAGATTTCATCAATATGGATGAAATCAAAGACTACTATAAAGACCGCTGCGCGGTCATGGACATCACCTTTGAGGAAGAATCCGATTCTCCGAAGACGGAAACGGCCATTGATGAGATGAAAGCCATCACCGGCGACAAAGGCTGCTACGTTGGTATGGCGGTACAGAACAAATCCCTGATCCAGACTACGCACGAGGAGATGAACAAGATCCTGGTGGTTGCGGTCATCATGATTTTTGTGGTACTTTGCCTGGCTACAACGGCATGGACGGAGCCAATTCTGTTTTTGCTGGTTATGGGTGTGGCGGTGCTCTTAAATAAGGGAACCAACATATTCATTGGAACCATCTCCTTCCTGACGGATAACGTAGCCATTATCCTGCAGCTGGCAACATCCATGGACTATTCCATTTTCCTGCTGGATGCCTACATGAACTGGCGAGATACCGGACTTTCCGAGGAGGAAGCAATCGTCAAGGCGGTTGAAGAGGCCATCAACTCCATTTTCGCCAGCAGCCTGACCACCGTAGTTGGTTTCCTGGCCCTGGTTACCATGAAATTCAACATCGGTTTCGATATGGGCCTGGTTCTGGCAAAGGGTATCATCTTCAGCCTTCTGACCGTGGTACTGTTCATGCCGGCCATGATCCTGAAATTTACCAAATGGAATGATAAGACGAAACACCGTTCCTTCTTCCCGGACTTTACCAGACTGGGCAGGGGCGTGTACCGCATCCGCTACCTGGTTTTGGCGGCCGTGATCATCATTACTCCGCCGGCCTATGTGGCTCAGCAGATGAACAACTTCCAGTACGGAAACAGCGCCGTGGGCGGTGCTCCGGGAACTCAGGTTTATGCGGATGATCAGGAAATTACCCAGAAGTTTGGCCGGAGCAATATGATGCTTCTGATTTATCCGAACAACGATCCGGTGGCAGAAAAGAAGCTGTCCGACGAGCTGGAAGATCTTCCATATGTAAAGAATGTCACCTCTATGGCTAATACGCTGCCGGAGGGCATTCCGGAAGATTTTCTTCCGGAGTCTACTGTCAGCCAGCTCCATACGAAGGACACGGCACGGATGCTCTTATACATAAGGACCAAGGGTGAGAGTGACAAATCCTTCGAATATACGGACCAGATCCGGGATCTCATGAAGAAATATTATTCGGAGCATTCGTACGTGGTTGGAGAGACTCCGTCTACCCAGGATATAAAGGAAACAATTACGGACGATAACGCGCGGGTAAATCTGCTGACGCTGCTGGGTGTATTCCTGGTTGTAGCTTTCAGCTTTAAGTCAGTTCTGATCCCGATCGTGGTTATGATCCCGATTGAAGTTGCCATCTTCATCAACATGGCAGTTCCGTATGTGCAGGGCGTGGATATGATCTACATGGGCTACATTATTGTCAGCAGTATCCAGATGGGTGCGACGGTAGACTACTCGATCCTGCTTACCAACAATTATATCGCGAAGCGTGCAACACTTCCGAAGAAGGAGGCCTGCATTGAGGCGGTGACCCGGTCCTGTTCCTCTGTTTTTACATCCGGCGGCATTATCACCCTGGCAGGATATATTGTATATCTGATTTCTACGACGGCGGCCATTGGAGATCTGGGCCATCTGATCGGACGAGGAGGCTTCCTGAGTCTGGTCCTGGTACTGACTCTGCTTCCGGCACTTCTGGTGCTGACTGACGGACTGGTCATTGAGAAAAAATGGAAAGGCTCCAGAAGAAGAATCCGAGAGCGCTATGTGACCAGAAGGCAGCAGTTCCATGAGCGGGCAGAGCAGATCCGGACGAAGCTGGAAGAACACAGGAAAGAGAAATAAGGGCAGCAGGAGGAGAATGTCATGAAGAAAAGATATCAGAGACTGGGTGTCATGGGACTGGCGGCAGTCATGGCATGTACCGGCACGGTTTTGCCGGTGCTTGCGGGTCAGGCATCTGTGGCCGTAGATGAAAATATGTATGTAAACCTGGATTACTATGGAAACGTAGACCGGGTCAATGTGGTGAAGGGCTGTGATCTGAATGGGCAGACCACCATCACGGATTACGGTGATTATACAGCCGTGACTAACATGTCCGACTACACCGAGCCGGTCATTGAGGGAAATAAGGTAACCTGGAATGTATCACCGGATTACAAAGGACGCTTCTATTATAAAGGGGAGCTGGACGCGAAGAAGGTAGCGCTTCCGTGGAATTTCGATGTGTCCTACAAGCTGAACGGTGTGCCGAAAAACGCAGACGAGCTGGCAGGCGCTTCCGGACTCATAGAGATTCACATTGACGCGAAGTTTAACGACAGCGCAGAGGTAAATGAATATTATAAGAACAACTTCGTTCTGGCCGTAGCGGTGATGCTGGACACCAATGACTGCTACAGCCTCGAGGCGGATGGCGCGCAGAAGCAGACCATCGGCAGCAACAGCGCGGTTGTGTTCACGGCACTTCCGGGCGAGGATGGCGACTTCACCGTCCGCATTGGCACGGACAGCTTTGAGACCAGCGGTGTATTCATGACCATGACTCCGCTGACCGGCAGTGACCTGGAGCATATAACTGATTTAAAGGATGCAAAGGATACCTGGAAGGAAAGCGGTGACCAGATGCACGACAGTATGCAGCAGATGGCGCTGTCTGTTGAGGCGATGCAGGACGGCATCAATTCTCTGCAGAATGGCATGAATTCCGCAGAGAGCGCAAGACAGACCTGGAGCGGCGCAAAGGACAGCATTCTGGCGGGCAATGACCGCGCCATTGAGACCTTAAGTGCGGTATCGGACCAGTTAGAGGCCATGATCCCGCATATCGAGACCGCGAAAGAGGCAGCAGACACGGCTCATGATAGCCTGGGTGATATTGTGGACACCGTGCGGGAAATGCAGGATCCGCTGAATAAGCTGCACAGCGCGTTAAAGGGAATCAAGAGTGGATCAGAGGATATGGCAGGCGCGGTTCCGCAGCTGAATGAGCTGATGCAGAAGATCATTGAACTGGATGCGAGACTGCAGGCCAGTGAACAGGCCTATGTTACTGCGCTGCCGACATTACTGACCAGTACTCATGATCTGGAGGATGATTATTATCTGGGTGAAGACTGGGGCATGGATGAGGTTCCGCTGGAGAATGATATACAGGCGACCCCGGATGACGCAGAAAGCGATGATACAGGAATTGCCACCTACGCGTCGGGGGCAGGAACCTCCACAGCGGTGAGCGCGGCCAGCGGTGTGATGATGAGTGCGGGAGAACTGGCACAAAATCTGCTCGTGAGAAAGCAGTATCTGGAAGTTCTGGCATCCTCCAGCAACAAACTGGCATCCGGCCTTTCCAGCCTCTTAGATGATGTGGCTGACACCGCCAAATACACCTCCGAGCTGACCGACAGCCTGGAGATGCTTACCGAGGACACCGCGGCTCTGTACGATTCCATGGACAGCTACTACCCGGATCTGCAGGCAACACTGGATGATTCCGAGGAACTGATGAATCGGATCACCGAGGCACTGAACACGAGCCTGAGCACGGCAGCCATCGTGCAGAACACCTTAAAGAGCAGCAGTGACAATCTGGACGCTGCCACCCGCGACAGCATCCGCGGTACGCTGGAGCTTCTGGATAAGAGCTTGAGCGTGCTGGACAGCACCGCTTCCATCCGTCACGCGGGCGTGACCATGAAGGAAGCCATCGATAAAGAGTGGGATGACTTAGACGGCGACACCCGGTTCCTGAACATGGATCCGAATGCGGAGAAGGTATCCTTCACATCCGATGAGAACCAGGAGCCGGAATCCGTACAGATCATTCTGCGAACCGCAGAAATCAGTCTGGATGACGATGATGAACTTCTGGATGCAGAGAGTGAGGCAGCAGGCCAGAGCCCGCTGCGCCGGATCTGGAACGTGCTTGTGAAAATGTGGAAAGCATTTGTGGAAATCTTCAAGAACAGATAAAAGGGGGTTTTGGAGAATATGAAAGGAAACCGGATCATAACCATAGGACGTCAGATTGGAAGCGGCGGCAGTGAGATTGGTATGGAGGTGGCGAAACGTCTTGGCATTAGGTGCTATGATAAACAGCTCATTGAGCTGGCCTGCAATTACGGAGAGCTGGATCAGGATGTTCTGGCGGCAGCCGAAGAAAAACGGCCAAATCCATTTCTCTATTCCGTTCCGCGTCAGATGCAGAACGACAAGACCGGACGGGGCATTGCCATCAACGATATGGTATTTAATGTACAGTCGGAGGTTATCCGGCAGCTGGCAGAGAAGGAATCCTGCGTCATCATTGGCCGCTGCGCTGACTATGTGCTGCGGGAGCAGTCCGGGGTGACCTCTGTATTCATCTACGCGGACATGAATGACCGGATCAGACGCCTTATGGAGACACGGAAAATTACCCGGGATGAGGCCATCACGCTGATCAAAAAGAATGACAAGAGCCGCCGGAATTACTACGAGTGCTATACTGGAAAGCGCTGGGGTGCCGGGGCCAGCTACGATGTGACCTTAAACAGTGCCGAGCTTGGGCTGGACACCTGTGTGGATCTGATCTGCCATCTCTATGAGCGAAAACAGGAAGGAGACACAGAACAGTGATGAAACAGACAACGAAACGGCTTCTGGTAAGCCTGGCCGCTCTCATCTTATCCGTTGGAGCGGTCTGCACCAGCTATGCGGCATCGGATAAGCGCAAGGTTGGGAAAATGGATCTTGTGTTTGATTCCAACCTGGGTATTGGTGTAGAGGGCAGCTCCCTTTCCGTCACTGCGGAGGGGGCGAATACGGACCGCTACTATATCAGTGACACAGATGTTGTAAACGAGGATTCTGATGATTTCAGCGACAGCAATCCGCCGGAGATTGAGGTGACCCTGGTGGTGGCAGATGAGGATCAGTGGTATTTTGCCAGCTCTTCTTCCGATGCGTTCCGCTTAAATCTGGCAGCTTCATCAAAGAACCGCTACGACAAGGTTCAGTTTGTCAGCGCAAAGCGCTCGGAAAAAAACGCGATGCTGACGCTGCGGGTAAAGCTGATCTATGATAAGAAGTCAAAGCTTGATAACCGTTCCGCCATTTCCCTGGCGCAGAACGCGGCCTCTTCCTCTGCCGGGTTTGGCTGGGACAGCGCTCATCCGGGCACGGCATCCTGGAACACGGAGGAATCCGCCCGTTATTATCAGATTCAGCTGGTCAGAAACGGCATTGATACCGGCATCATGCGTTCGGTATACAAGAATCACTATGATTTTTCATCCCAGATGACCGAACCGGGTGAGTATCAGTTCCGCGTCCGCACCGTGCGCCAGAGCAGCCACAACAAGAGTGAGTGGGTGACCTCGGAAGTCTGGAAAATAGAATAATATATTGAGTTTTGCGCGTGTTTCCTGTATGATGGATGTGCGCAGCAAGGAAAACAGACGGCTGCAGATGTGGCCGTCTGTTTTTTCGATGCAGAAGCAGGAAACGGAAAACATTTTGTCCATGGAACGCGGGAAGATGCGGCATGGACAGGATTTGACACGCTACAGGAGTGAATCATATGAATGAATTAACCATAGAAGAATTTGACGCCCTTTCCCCGGACACTTATGTGCTCTATGATATCCGGAGCACGGATGAGATCAATCATGGTGCCATCAAGGGAGCCATTGCCAGTTCCGCGGAAGAACTGGAAGAAAATCCGCCGGAAGAGAAAGGCAAAAAGATCATCATCTGCTGCAGCCGCGGCCGCGTGAGCCGCGATGTGGCAGAGAATCTCTGCGAGCAGGGCTACGACGCAGTCAGCTTAAAGGGCGGCTACATTGCCTGGCTCATGGCCGAGATCAAAAAGCAGGAGGCAGACGAAATCTGCGATTCCGTGGAAAAGAGCCTGCGCAAGAAATTCCACAAGAACATTTTCAGCAAATTCGCGAAAGCCATCAACCAGTATGAGCTGGTGAAGGAAGGCGACCGCATTGCCGTCTGCATCTCCGGCGGCAAAGATTCCATGCTGATGGCAAAGCTGTTTCAGGAGTTAAAGAAGCATAACAAATTCCCGTTCGAGGTGAAGTTCCTGGTTATGGACCCGGGCTACAGCCCGGAGAACCGTCAGGTCATCGAGGAGAACGCCCGGAAGTTAAAAATCCCGATTC